>ERZ773063.207-NODE-207-length-40162-cov-33.186900_pt1 | contig 40162 bp, 51 predicted proteins | sample MGYA00580625_ERZ773063 | MGnify/ENA primary metagenome ERZ773063 (study PRJEB29015, sample SAMEA2738022) | human oral metagenome | biome: human oral; feature: human-associated habitat; material: dental | place: China | collected 2042 ... | reverse complement strand
CGACCACCGCTATCGTGGCTATTTCAAACGTTGCTAAAGAACAAACAATCATGAAAACACAAACAAACACTAATACAAACACGCTACGAAGTCGCTATGTCGCGGTTACTGAGCATGGAGACGTAAAGCTTGCTGATGCTCATAACGGCAAGTTCAAACGTTTCAAGAAGATGATTGCCGGTTATGGCGACTTCGTAGACCCGCGGAATGCGGGGAGGAAGATGATCCTCGACAAGGAATGGGGCGACCGCGTTGTTGATAACTTTAAGAACGGCCCGATAACCCGTGTTCCTGTACCGGTAGGACACCCGCAGACGTCCGCTGAGTTAGCTGAACGTACAAAAGGCTGGCTCATCGACCTAGAAGCTCGTGACGACGGCTTGTATGGACTTATTGAGATTCGTAAGCCTGATACGGCAGCAGACATTGAGGACGGTGTGTTAGTGGATACGAGTGTAGCATTCGACGAAGAATATCAGGACAAAAAGACCGGCAAAATATTCCACGATGTATTGAAACATGTAGGACTCGTGAATGACCCGTATATCAAAGGCATGACAGAGTTCGAGCCGGCACTAGCAGATAAGCACGTTGCCACGATTTTATTTAGCGAAACCAACGGTAATGAAACAAACAAGGAGGAAGAACCGATGGATAAAGTAAAAAATGACAGAGACTTTGACGTTGAAGTGAAGTTTACGCAAGACGGCGAAGAAAAAACCGCTACTGTCGCAGCCGGCGCGGAGATTGAAGTGCCGAGCGACCGCGTAGAGACTGTGAATAAGCAGATTGCAGACGCGACCAAGCCGGAAGAAAAGACAGAAGACAAAGCTGACAAAGCTGATGATGAATCATCAGACGCCGAGAAGAAAGAGAAAGAACTCGCCGATCGTGAAGCTGCACTGGCAAAGCGTGAACGCGAGCTTGCCGATAAAGAGGCTGAAGCCCAATTTGAGAAGCTGTTGAGCGATGGCAAGGTCGTTCCAGCTCAAAAAGACGCATACCTTGCCCTCAGTTCGCAAAGCAATACCTCAGTAGAGCTTGCGGACGGCGCGAAGAAGAGTGTTGCTGTACTGTTGTCAGAATTTCTTGAGAAGACGCCGAAAGGTATCTTCCTTGACGAGAAAGGTGTCGCAGGCGGGGACAAAGAGGCTGACGAGGATGTTGAATTGACGGATGACGAGAAGTCGTTGACCGGATTCGGCGTAACCGAGAAAGAACTCAAAGAAACAAAGAAATCATTGAAAGGAGATGAATAATGGCTAATTTAACAGCTCCACGAGACGATAGCCGCCAGACTGGTGATTTTATCGAAGTTGAGGCGGGTACGAGCCCGATCTACCACGGTGCTGCGGTAACGGCTGCCGCTGCGAACGGTCTTGCGCATGCAGGTGCGACGAAAGAAACGTTTCTCGGCGTTGCACAGGAAACTGTTACGGATGGCGGTTTGCTACGCGTGTCGCCCGAGGGCGTGTTTAGCTTTGACTGTGAAGCTGCCGTCGGCGTGCAAGCGAACGTTGGTAAAGGTGTTGTGCTGACCGACGACCACACTGTCGCGCTTGACGCTGGTGCTGCCGGTACGGTTCGTATTGGTATCATCACCAAAATTGAAAGCACAACGTCGGTTCGTGTAAAGGTAAACGCTGGACTTCCGGCTAATAAATAAACATAGAAAGGAACATGAGAAATGGCTCTTAACCCTACTCAACTCAATCGTGTAGACTTATACGTCAAGACGATTTTCAAAAAAGCCATGAGCGAAGATTTCACTGATCACGCTGCTGGCTTGTACACGGTGACGCCGAACAGAACTGGTGTCGCCCGTATTCTAAACTTGACAAGCGTACCAGGCATGCGCAGGTGGCTGTCTGAGCGTCGACCAGGCACGTTCAAATTCCAAACCGAAATGAAAAAGGTCGGTAAATGGGAGCAGTCGGTTGCTATCAACGGCGAGGACGTGGAAGACGACGAGCTTGGTATCTACAAGAGCGCGATCGAAGAGATGGCACTTGAGAACAAGTTGATGTACGGCGTCTTGGCGGCAGAGGCTATCAATAAAGGCTTTGTCACGAGCATGGGCGACGGCAAGAAGTTCTTCTCAACCGACCACGGCAACTTGCAAACCGGCGCACTGACTGGCGAGAACTTCGACAAAGCGTGTTTGAAGCTTGAAATGCAGCGCGACGACAAGGGCCGTTCGTACGGCTATTTGGCGACTACGCTCATCGTTGGCCCGTCGAACAAGGCCGCGGCACGTGCCGTCGTTAAAAAGGAATATCTTGCTGGTGGCGAAAGCAACCCTAACTTCGATGCAGTGAAGATTGTGGTTATTCCGCAAATCACCGACACCAGCTGGTATGTTGCTGACCTCAGTCGCAGCATGAAACCGGTTGAAATCATTGAACGCCGCAAGATAGGTGCTCTACGTCAGATAATGAAAGACCGCCAGGATGATGCTGATATCTATACCTGGGGTACGGATGGTCGCTTTGACGCAGCTTATTCGAAATACCGCTTGATTGTCGGTTCGACGGGCGCCTAATAGGCGGACGAAATAGTGGTGGTGTCCTCCAGCGCCGCCCATTTCCATAAAAATTAACCAAAGAGGTAAATATTATGAGTGATACGCAGGACAAGCAGGCTGAGGAGCCGGCAGAAGCATTGCAACCGACGGCACAACCCGATGAAGTGGAGCAGTTAGAAAGTGACGAGCAACCAGAAGTTGATACGCAGGACAAGCAGGCTGAGGAGCCGGCAGAAGCATTGCAACCGACGGCACAACCCGATGAAGTGGAGCAGTTAGAAAGTGACGAGCAACCAGAAGTTGATACGCAGGACAAGCAGGCTGAGGAGCCGGCAGAAGAACCTGCTGTCGATAGTAAGCTGAAACCGTTCTGGGTGGACGGTTTTGGTATTGTGAACGCGAAATCACAAGCTGACGCTGAGAAGAGGGCTAAGAAAATCTTAGCTGAACGACGAAAGTAGATGTGTTCGTATGGCTGTTTACTGTACGCTACAGGAAATCATCGAAGAAGCCGGATTGTCCCACGCAGTCTTGGCTGAAATTCCGAATGGTATAGTAGACGGCCAAAATAAGACATTTACCGTCAATAATAAGCCTCTGAGCGACCTAGATTACGATGATATGGTCACAGAGGAAGATCTACGTGTCTATTTTGACGGTGTACCAGTGACTGTTGTCGATGTTGATGAAGTATTTGGTACGATTACTACGGCTGAAGCACCCAAAGAGGGCGTGACAGTGACAGTAGACTATCGTTATAGCCCCGTAAGTATGGAATCTGCCAAGCGCCGCCGAGAAGAGGCGCAGGCAACAATCAATAACCGGATGAAGTCCATCGATAACTGCGCGCCGTATGGTCGTGAGGGTAGATCAGTGCCAAAAATAGTGCGGAATATCACACGGCAACTAGCTGCAGCGTGGCTATTGATACGCGACTACGGCTATAACCAAGATATTGAGGGAACGAGCAAAGACGGCTACGAACGGCTAAAAACCGCCAAGGAAGCGCTTGAGGATTATGCGAAGTCCGGCGGTGAGTGCGGTATTGATAGCGATGGGCAAATCAACACGACGCTAAGAAGCCTCGGCTCAGCGTCGAAAGGCGATCTATTTACCGACACAGAGCGCGAAATACTCCGTGAACATCGCCGCCATAATGATGATAGGTGTTTCTGATGGGCATGCTGCGCATTAGCGTAACGGTCGAGGGCAGCAAGCAGGTTGTGGCGACACTCGATACGAGGGGGAAGCGTGCACGCAACTTACGAACGCCGATGACAGAAATTGGTAAATACATGTTGGATATAATAGACGACAACTTTGACGTAAAAGGCAAGGTTTGGGAGCGCTGGAAGAGACCGGCACATAACTACGGACATCCATTGCTTGAAGCTACCGGACGAATGCGCAATAGCTTTCAGGCTCGTGTCAGAGACAATTCTGTGACGATTAGCAACAAAATGCACTATTTCAAGTATCACCAGAGTAAAGCGCCGCGCAAACGCTTACCGCGACGTATCATGATGGATTTCCAAGAACCGCAGCGTAGAAAAGTGACAAAGATAATTCAAGCATACATTATGGAGGGGATGTGATGAATAACTATAAAGACGCGATACTTGAACGAGTAAAAGAAGTGCTAAATACGCATGGTTCGACTGAACTAAAAGGACGCTATGGCATTGGCGACCCTGGCGTTGTGAATAAATCGCAACTATCAAAGCCGATGGCATTTATCTCGTATGAGGAGCAGAGCCTAGACATGGACGCCTCGCACGAAATGGAATCAACTCTACCGGTAGTAATTGATATCGTATGCGATATGACGCGCGACTTTGGGCAAGGATTAGACGCTAAGAGCCATCAGCGTGTTATTAGCCTTGCCTGCGGCAGGAATGATGATTTCAGTATACGAGAAGACTCTGTTTCCGGCGTATTCATGCATCATCAGGATTTGACGAAGAATGGCGACCCGATGCAGCTATTTGTCGACCCTGCAACACCGATCCAGGTCGAGCTTGACTATCAAACACGAGACAAAGGCTTAGTAACGGCCGAAGCAATCGTGCACCTGACATTGAAGACGAACCAGCTCATCAATTTGTAGCCATGACAAAGGCTATGCTATAATCAGAGGTAACAAACGTGGTTGACAAGGACGGCCGCGTTTTTCTTTGGCTTAAACTTATCAGCCATATTTTGTCAAAAAGGAAAGAGTATATGGCTACAAAACAAACAGAGGAACAACCAGAGGAATCAGTTGAGAAGCAGGAAGAGAAGAGTAAAGACCTGCAGCATTTCTATTTTCCCGAATTGGGAATACCAGTTGACGCTGAGTCGCTTGAAGAGGCGATCGCGATAGCAAACCGTAACAATAAGGAGAAAAACTAACATGGCAAAGTTTAGTGGGCGAAAGGTCGCCGTCGGTATCGGGCTTGAAGCAACCAAAGGCACGCCAGTTGCTCCGGAATACTGGTATCCGCACCTGGACTTGAGTATTAAGGATGCTGATACAGCGCTCTACAACGAGTCTGCGCTTGGTACTATCATCAAGAACAACGATAAGGTTACTACGCTTGTAGCTGGTGATGGTAGTGTAAGCGGTAAGATGTTTATCAAAGGCATCTACTACTTCCTGTCGCTCGTATTCGGCAAGAAACCGGCAACAACGCCGGTAACAGGCGACACGAACGCTAAAAGCCATAATTTTACGCTCCAGGACGACAACCAACACCTATCGGCAACGTTGGCCATCAAAGAGCCGAATCTGGACGTGCGATTTCCATACGCACTGCCAGAATCGTTCACAATCACCTGGAGTCCTGATAGCTATCCAAAGATTGAGTTCCCGATCAAATCTAGGCGCTCTGTAACGGCGACGAACACTGTCGCATACGTCGTGGACAAGGAGTTCTTACCGAAACATGCGCAGTTACGCATTGCTGACAAGTTGGCAGGTTTAGCAGCCGCTCCTGCGCTGACGGATATTAAAAGCTTTACGCTTACATTCACTAAGACGCTATCGCCGCAGCAGACTATGCCGACTGGTACGGCGAACGAGGTGACGTATAGCGAAATCCTGAATACGGACTTCGAAGTAAGCGGTAGCTTTGAGAAGCTATACAACGACACGACGTATCGCGGTTACGTGCTAAACGACGCCGTGAAAGCAATGCGGTTCACTCTTTCTGACCCGCAGAACATGGCAGGCAACACGACGCCGACAAGCTTGACGATTGATATATCTCGTGCGGCATTCGGTAGTCGTGAGCCAAGCTACGGCTTGAGCGATATCTCAACCGAGACAATAAACTTCGCTATGTTGCTGGACGTAGAGGACTTCTCTAAGAGCGTGACGGCGACATTGGTGAACAAGTACACGTACTAGTTCACTACTGAAAATGCGGTAATATAGAGCTGCTGAGGTGGCTCTATTTACGTGTGGATGAAAACTATGGCTGGTTATGGCGTATAAAATGATATAATGACGTCATGAGTAGACAGCGAGAGAAAGAGATGTGGGATCGCTATGGCGACGCCATCAAGCAAGCCCGCCAAATAAAAGATAAAGCCGAGAAAAAAGCGGCAATCAAGGCGGCAAAAGAAATATATAAGCGGGACAATCCTGTCCAGATTGATGGTGAGTACTTTGGTAGCCACAAAGCAATCCCAGAGCATATTAAATACTTCACGATGCTCGCCCACGCTGATGGTATCGACCTCTTCAGGGGGGGACCGTTCAACAAGAGAAAAGAATTGCTAACCACCGTCCCGTGGACATCTGTCAAGGATTTTTCATACACAGAAAACCAGCAGTCTAACGAATCAGGGCGCGTCACACTAACGCGCGCAGCAGCGTTTGGTATATTCTCGCTCGGCATGAAGAAAAAGAAAGTCGACAGTAAGCTTGAGCTAATATCAACCCTCAAAACAAAGAGTGGCGACATAGTGCTTGAATATAAATCGCACATCGACAATACAAGGTCGACGTCCGGATCAATCATCAATACCGGTAATAACTTGCTTATCAAGGCGAACAAGAAGTTTAGGATATCTGTTATCAACCATACGCATGAAAAGCCAGAGAAGATAGAGATTTAACAGCGGTGTGCATTAGAACTGTGTTATAATCAGAAATAACAAACGTGGTCGAAAAACGTCCACGTTTTTCTTTTGGTTTAGATTTGCTGGTCGTCGCTCGACCTTTTTAATATGAAAAGGAGCATTTCAGTGGACGAAATCCAAATAATCAAACTACCAAGCGGTGGAGATGCGGCGCTTAAGGCAGGAATCACCAACCGTACGCGCGTGCAATTCGCAAAGGTGCGTGATGATGTTGATAAGGCGATAGAGTTCGGTATTAAATCGCTCCTCGTTCGATACAAAGATGCTGACGGCACTGAAGCCGCGTTTGAGGCGTTGATGAACTCAACGGATGGCGACGATTTCATGGTTATTTCTGAAGCGATTCAAAAGACTCTGGTACCGAAAGACCCAAAAGAATAACAGAACTCGCTCAGGATTATGAGCGAGCATACCGAACGCAGTCGCCGGTGTCTCAGGAAATCATTATTGCCAGCATATTGAAAGACTACGGATGGACATACGATGATTACCTAGACTCGCCGGAATGGTTGATAGAGGCAATCATGGCAAAGCGGATGGTAGAAAACAAACTAGAAAAAGAAGCTTATGATGAAGCGGTAAAAAAGAAATACTAACATGGCCAGCAACGAAATAACACTGACAATTAGAGGCAACAGCAGCCAGCTTGTTCAAGCGCTCAGCCAGGCGAGCTCGGCTGTTGATAAATTTACTGGTAAAGCCGAAAAGACTGGCAACAAGAGTGCAAGGGGCTTTAACAAATTTAGCAGTGCAGTGTCGGTTGCTGCTGGTAACTTGATATCAGCAGGAATTCATAAGGGTATCGACATGATCAGCAATTCTGTCGATGGTGCTATTAAACGCGTCGATACGCTGAAGAACTTCCCGCGTGTCATGAGTAACGTTGGTATCTCTACCGACAAAGCACAAGCTGCTATTAAACGCGCCTCTGATGGATTAAAAGGGCTGCCGACAAGCCTGGACGATGCCGCAATGTCGATTCAACGTCTGACAATGAAAACAAAGGACGTCGGCAGGGCGACTGATATATTCCTAGCGCTTAATAATGCCATTATCGCCGGTGGTGCGTCATCAACAATTCAGTCGGCTGCAATGGAGCAGTTGAGCCAAGCATTCGCACGCGGCAAGCCGGACTTGATGGAATGGCGTACCGCTATGACCGCTATGCCGGCACAGATGGATCAACTCGCAAAGTCGATGGGACAAGTCGACGCAAACGCGCTGTACGAGGAAATCAAGAACGGCAATATTACGATGGATCAGCTAAGCGATGCGCTTATCAGGCTGAATACTGAGGGCACAGGAGGATTACCAACATTTGCCCAGCAGGCAAAGAACGCAACGGGCGGTATCGCCACTGGCATGGAAAATGCAAAGACGGCGGTGACGCGCGGTGTTGCGAATATTATTGAGGCGCTCGGGTCGGGTGATATGAACAGTGCTGCGGGTGGATTTGGCGTACAGATGGAAAAAATACTAAACAAGGTAGCTGATTTCATTAAATTCGTCAAACAGAACAAGGAAGCGTTTGCGGTTGTTGCTGTCGCAGTCGGTGCATTCACGGCGGCGGTATTAGCTCATGACGCCGCAGTCAAGCTGTCTATAGCATCAACGAAAGCGTGGACGACTGTTACGACAATACTGGAAGCCGTCACTACAGTCGCCTCAGTTGCGATAGACGTTTTTAACAAGGTTATAGGTAACAATCCTATCGTCAGAATCGTCACTATCATTATCGGTGTGATCGCATTGCTTGTCGGGGCATTTATATATCTTTGGAACAACGTAGAGGGATTTCGTAATTTCTTCATTGGTGCGTGGAATAAAATCAAAGGAGCAGCCGAAGTAGTCGGTAAGTTTATCGGCGATGTGCTGAAAAAGCTTGAACCGGCATTCAACAAAATATCTGAAGTAGCCGGTGCAGTCGCTGGCGCTATCGCGGACTTCGCAGGGAAAGCGAGCGAGGCATTGAAGCCGGTTGTACAGACAATAGCTACCGTAATCGGTTCCATCATAAACACGGTTAGCAGTATCGTCGGCAAGATAGTCGGGTTTTTCAAACAAGTCGCTGATGGTATTTCTGCCGCGCTGAAGCCTGTAATCAACTTCCTTACGCCGATATTTGATACTATCTGGCGTGTGATTTCTGGACTATTCATTGCAGTGGTCGCTATTGTCGCGACAGTCGTAGAATTCATTGCTAAAGGTGTTATGGGGCTTGTTGCTATAATCGTCGGTGTTGTTACTGAAATAGCGAAGCATATTGGCGATATTGTTAATTTCATCATTGGAGTAGTAAGCGGTATTGTTTCGGCCGTTGTGGGTATTATGTCGACTATAGTTTCTGTCGTGGCGGAAGCTGTACAGGCTTACTTTGCTTTAATTGGCATAATAGCCGGATGGATTTACGATAATGTTATTCAACCGGTGGCACAGTTCTTCGTCGACCTGTGGAACGGCATCGTTCAGGGTGTGACGAATTTCGTAGCCTCTGTCATGGGCGTGGTATCGCCTATTGCCGACTGGTTTTCAGCGAATGTCACAACGCCTATCGGTAACTTCTTTTCAGGTTTATGGAACGGTATTGTTAGCGGCGCGCAAAGTTTCTTTAACTCAGTTTCAGGTGTGCTAAGTCCTATTGCTAACTGGATCAATAATAACGTCATCCAGCCAGTAGCGCGATTCTTTGGCGGACTGTGGAACGGCGTACTCAATGGATTGTCCGGCTTGGTTAGAGGTATCGGCAATGTGATGGGTACGATTGGCGGAATTATCAAAGGGCCGATAAACGCTATCATTAGCGGCATAAATGCTGTAATCGGGGGTATTAACCGGCTAAAAGTGCCTGATTGGGTGCCAGGATTAGGAGGCAAGACCCCTAATATTCCAACAATTCCTCAACTTGCTACCGGCGGTATCATCCCGCCAACGCCAGGCGGACAACATGTTGTCGTAGCAGAGGGCGGGCAAGCAGAGTGGGTAGTGCCGGAAAGTAAAATGGCAAGCCTCATAGCGCAGGTGATAGCACGCACAGACGGCCGTAACGGCGCGCCATCGAAGAATGTCACCATAAACAACGAATACAACGTGAAGACGCAGGTAGACGCGCAACGAATTGCCAGCGATATGGGGTATCTAGCGAGCCAGCTGTAGGAGGAATAACGTATGGAGCTATATTTGGACGAATTCAAGGTAAACGACCCAGCAAACGGCGTGTATTTGGGTGATCCGGTGGAGGGATTGGCTGGATTACCTGGTATACGTACTTCGAGCGGCTCAAATATCGGCCGCGATGGCGGCTGGACGAGTAAACAATGCTATGACGCGCGCTTTATATCGTTCCCTGTTTGGATTTATGGGCGTTCTATAGCCGACGTAGAGGCGAAACGCAGGGAATTTGCCAGTGTACTGCACAAACGCCGTCTGACGCTGCGTATCGTGACGCTAGGCGGTCATGAATACGTAACAAACGTGGTAGTGTTAGACGCTCCCGCGCCGATAACGCGTATCATGAACCGAATCGACTATAAAATTAACCTGAGAGCAGACGACCCGATACTATATGACAATACTGACGGCGACATTGCCGCGATTATTCGTAAGACCGTCGAGGGCGGTTTTGATATACCGTTTGACATTCCGCTGGACATCAGCGGAGGCTCGTTGTCAACGCAAATCGTGAACGCCGGCAACGAAACAGTAAAGCCGATTATCACTATAAAAACGCGCGGCACGAACCCGCAGCTCATCAATCGAACGACCGACAAGATGATAAAAATCGAAATTCAGACAAACGACGGCGATGAACTGCGTATTGATATGTTTAACGGAATTGTGATGTACAACGGACTGGATATCTACGGACTGCGTTCTGCTGGATCAGAGTTTTGGGGACTTGTTCCTGGCGATAATATCGTAGAGCTGGTGACTGATGTATTGAGCGAAAAAACTGAAGCTGAGGTGCGATACCGCAGCGGGTCGATAGGAATATAGCTATGAGCTACAGAATAGAAGTCTGGAACAAATCTGGCAGCTGTTTAGGCGACATAAGGCATCTCGCACATAACCTGAAGTGGACAGAGCAGCGCAATGCAGCTGAAACAGTGTCGTTTGATATGGATCTAGGCGAGTACGAGGCGTATTTGAAGAAAATAAATATGACGCCGTATGATTTCATGGACTCTGCGGTTACTGATATTCGCCTGGTGCGGGATGGCGTGGAACGAATTGGTGCGCATGTTGTGAAGCTACACTACACACCGGACGATCCATCGGTAAAGGTGGAAGTGAGCTGTACCGGCTATTTGAACTACTTCAAGGATGCGTTTGTAGATGTATCTCAGAATGACGTCGACCAGGGTGAAATACTATGGCGGGTGATAGATCAATACCAGAAGAAGCCGTACGGCGACTTCGGCATACGAAAGGGCGACTACGTATCGCGAGGCATGAAGCGGCAACGCAACCAAGTGCGCGCAAGAGTGAAAGATTTTATAGTGCGTATGACGAACGTAATCAAAGGCCCTGACATACAGTTCACGCCGGACAAAAAGTTTAACACATACGACGCTATGGGGTCGTATCGACCTGATATTCGGCTGATATGGCCAGGCAACGTGTCATCGTTCGACTTCGAGCGGTCGGCAGCGTCGCTTGCCAACCATATCATCGCTATCGGCAGCGGTAATGGCGATGACGCTATCATGACGACGTCGGAAGACGTTGATTGCATGCGCGCGCAGTATCGCCGCGAGAAATTGGTGACATTTAATTCGGTAGAGCACATGGACACATTACAACAGAACGCTGACGGCGTTCGGGAAGTAGCGAAGCACATTTATGAATTACCAGTGCTGACAATACAGAACGACGTGCTTGACCTGAACGTACTACACGTTGGCGATACGGTGTATGCAGAATTGAATGGCTACGAGGTGTTTAACCACATTCGCGGCAACTATCGCATAGAAAAGCTGGAAGTGTCTGTAGACGACAATGACAGCGAGCGGCCGACAATAACATTCGATGATATTGATATTGACAAGATTATCGAGCAGCAAGAGGCAGAAAACGGAACATGAGCCGTTTAGACGAACACCAGTCGCAATATCTGATGAGCTGGGTACAGCGCCTGGAGCAGCAATTGTTAGAGCTGAAGACGACACCGCAGCCAACAAGCAACCGTTCCGGCGTGCTAACATACCAAGTGCCGGAATCGGACAGCTGGCAAGAAGTAGAGTGGGTGGATCATAATGGTGCGACAACTCGTACGAATGCGCTACAATTACCGCCAACACCAAACGCTATGACGGGTAACCTACTTGAGTTAGAGTATTCATATACGCCAAGCAAGCAGAACGCGCCTATCATTTATCCGTTTATTGAATTGTCTATCGATGGTGCGGAGTGGCGGCCGTTTTATTCGCCATCGCTCGGTATGGGGTTTCGTTCAGTCGCTAGCAAGAGCAATGCGGTATTGTATATGAGCAATGTCGCTGAACTGACTGATTATGCAGCAGGAAAATTGCTGTATAAATGGCGCGCCTCGGCAAACTATACGACAAATTCATCAGACCACTCACCAACATTAAACGTAAGATTTCGCCTGCGTTCGACAGACCGCGGCGAAGTGTCGGTAAAGATAAAATCATATAGGACGTAGCGATGATACAACGAACAGCAGACAATATCATTCAGAGAATTGTAGAACTGCGGCGTGACATAGAAGAGCTGAAGACCAGGCAACCTATCGGATCTAACCAGGTGGTAATGTTCTCGCAGGATAGCGGCAAAGAGTGGGATATTACGCTACCGACAAACAATGCCGGACAGTTCCCCGACTCGCCAGGCTGGAATGTGGCCGTTATTACCGCTGAAGCAGTCGAGGGTAGTAATTTGGTGGCTGATTTAATACCAAAATACAGCGTAAATATGCCGATTGGCGGCGATTTCGTAGAGATTCCGCAGCCGGCGACAGTGAGTAACCGTATGCAGTGGTATGTACCGGTATTTAATACAGTTGGCTCAAGCGTATCAATAAAGGTACAGGTGGTAGCGAATATACCGGTGACAATAACCGCTGAGAGAGGAGCATAACCATGAGTCGACTAGCCGAACAAGAGGATATTTACGACATACTGGCGAACATCGAGCAGCAGCTGACAGAATTGCACCATACGCAGATCGTCGGCTCGGATGTAGTGCGGACAGAAAAACTACAGAGTAGTCTTGAGTGGGACTTGGACTTCACTGTACCGGCCGACTATATTGAAATCACCAAAACGCTGACAATCAGGTTTGTACCAGACAAGCCTATAGACGGCAAGCCTCCTGCGGCATTTCGTGTGGGAGTGATGCAATTAGCGACAGGCAACTATCAATGGATTGACAACCTGCGTCTGCGGCCTATTATCCTGCGTAAACAAGTTATCGACCCTCTCGCGCAGGAGTGGAATGTCAACGTACCATACAGTGGCGGCTATGGCGTGCCGATTCGTTTTCAATTGAAGTTCTACGTGCTGGCAACTGGTAAGGGTACAGTGACTATTGTATAATGATGATAACAGCGTAGCGTCGGACAAGAGTTACGCTTTTTTCTTTTTCGCGCTATGTAATAAACGAACAGGAGCGACGAAATGAGCAGAAAAGTATTCAACATGCAGGGCGGTAGGCACAGTGCCGCAGCGCTATCGGCATTCTTATCGGCAGCATTCGATGGCGACGTAGCTGCAGGGTTGAATGTCGAACCAACCGACACGACAGGGTTGAAAGTGCTAGTGAAGCCTGGCACGGGACAAATCAAGACGGGACAGAACTTCTCGCGGCTTATTCAAATTGACGCTGACGAGGAAGTCGCAATTACTGCAGCGTCGCCATCAAACGAGCGTCATGATCTAATTGTTGCGTACATCGATAGTAAAGTCACGCCAACGACGACTGTTATTGATAATACGAATGGTGTACTGAAGCTTGCGTCTGTCGCCGGCACGCCATCGGCTACGCCGACAGATCCGACAACTGCAACAATTCAATCGAAAATCGGTGCAGGAAATCCGTATATTATATTAGCGCGCGTTACCGTACCGCAGATGGCGTCGTCGCTGACAAAGAGCAATATCACCGACTTGCGATCACGAGTGCTGATTGGTAATAGCAGCCAAATTGGCAATGGTATTATCGAATCACGGAATATGAGTGCTACTGCGCGAGGCGACTACTCTACTGATGAGGTCGATACTGGTGTCAAGTATATAGATGGTCGGACGGTGTATGAGAAAACTATTAAAGGCAGCATATTCATCAATGCTAATCAAGACGTCTACTTCGACCATGGGATTGTCGGCATGACAGACGCTTTTGTAGTATTATCTTTCACTGGATCGATTGTAATGGGCGGTGTGATAGGAAGCTCAGGGCTAAAATGTGTGATTCCGCATATTGAACCCAACCACCGTCTAGGCTTATCGCTCGTGACAAAGACGCAAGTTCGCTTTGCTGGCTCATTTACATGGGGGAAGAGCGAGTTTGTACTGACACTAAGATACGTGAAGTAGCCAGGCTATTGCCGACCGGTAAATCGTGGTACAATAACAACATAACGTAGTCGCAGAAATGCGGCTATTTTTATATGGGAATAAACATAATGACGGAAAGAAATCAAGTGGGCGACAATGATACACCAAGGACAGTTCGCGAGCTGGGTATAAAAATGGCAGGGTTTGAACAGCTTGTCGACGCGCAGTTCAAGACAACAAACAACAGTATTCAACAACTCACCGAAGCCGTGCAGCTGGCAACGATGAGCAAAGCGGACAAAGAGGATTTGGAACGCCTGGTGGCACAAGTTACCAACTATCAGACAACGAACGACAAAGCTCTTGAAAAACTCGTCACGCGCAAGGAAATGAGTGTTGCCGGCGCGGTTGTCACCGGAGCAATCACTATCATTGGATTTATTTTCAACTTCATTGAACACTGGAAATTCGTAAAGTAATAGAGAGGAAAGAGACATGGCAGCCAACAGAAACGCAGACGAATACGCAGCAAAACGCTTAGGAATATTCTTCCCAGGCAGCAGTAATGGCACGATGGACGACGGAGACCTCACAGGTCAATGCGTAAGCCTGGTTAAGTGGTTCGGCGCAGAGATGTGTCAATTACCAAACCCAGGTGCAGCTAGAGGCAATGCAAAAGACTTCGGCAACACCCTGGTAAACCAAGGACTAGCTTATGAAGTACCGCCTAACCAACGCCAGCAAGGCGACCTTGTCGTCTGGCCGCAGGATGGCGGCGGGTATGGTCACATCGGCGTGTTGCTTTCTGGAGACCGCGTCTTCGAACAGAACGTTGCCTTGCCAGGTTCTAGTGCCCGCGTCGTAGCCGGCAACACCGTCTACTTATCGAGAATAGACCCGTTCCATGCCAACTGGCGTCGGGGCGGCGTACGAGTTTATCGTATGCGAAATTACGTAGGTAATCGCCCAAGTGTATCAGACGACCAAATAAGACAGGTGTACCGCGAAGTACTAGAGCGCGAAGCCGATGAGGGCGGTATCAATCACTACCGCCAGCAAGCAGCGGAGGGCTGGACTATCGACCAAATCCGCAGCGACCTTATGAATAGTAATGAACGCAAGCAGTTAGAAGCTAACAAAGCGCAGGCAGCCGCGCAAGCAGCCGCACAGAAAGACGCTGAACTAACCTCAGCAATTAAACAAGCTTACCATGACATCTTAGAGCGCGACGCAGACGATGGCGGTATAGCACACTACAAGTCGCAAGTAGCTAAAGGCTGGACGCTAGACCAGGTGCGACAAGACCTGCTGAACTCAAATGAACATACCCAGCTGATATCAGGCAAGCAAGCCGAAGCAGAACGACGCGCTCAGGAAGCCGAAGCACGCCGCGAAGCAGCCGAAAAAGCGCGCCAGGCAGAGGCTGAGGCGAAAGCTAGACAGGAAGCCGAAAATAAAGCTAGAGAGGCTGAGGAAGCCAAAAAACGTGCCGAGGAAGAAGCTAAAAAGGCGAATAACGCGGGTCAATCATCAAAAAACCAGTCATTAACGCAGGAGGATAAGAAAATGACAGAAAAACCAGCACCAGCAGCAGGATTTACAAAAGAACAACTAGAAAGCCTACAGTCTACAACGTCAGACATTGCTGAGGCTGTAGCTGGCAGCGAGGACGCACAGAATATCGTGAAGTCTATACCGCAGGGCGTCAAGGTCGGCGTATACATCACCGGCGACCTGCTCATTCTACTTGGTATGGTTGTATCCAAGCTTGTCATTGCCTTTAGCATTCCGTTCACAGCAGCACAGACCGACGCCCTTGGCAGTGCATTGATTATCGCTGGAACATTCATGCTTGTTATGTTTGGGCTTTATAAGAGCGGGAGGAAGAAACAGTAATGTACGAGCAGCTAGCATTTGATAGCGTACCGAAACCGGACGAGGAACAATCCCTCGTATCTCAGTGGCAGCACGCCAAGGAAATGCAGGAATACTGGCGCGAGGTACAGCTAGAGCTGGAAGATAGGCATTTCAAAATGAATGCCGGTAAGCTTGCGCTAGAAGCTATCGCATTAGGAGTAGAACAATGATATTGAAACTCAAACGCGGCGATACCGCCAAGCATTTTCTGCAGATACCGATTGCCGCGTATGAGGATGGCATGGATGTTTATTTCATGGCAAAACCATCGCCGGACGACGATCTGAATGATAGCGCGGCACTCATATCAAAGCATCTGACAGACGCCGACATCATCAATCGCAGCAGCGACAGTGTGAAATATCAACTCAGATTTGAAGCGGACGATACGCGCGATGTCAAAGTCGGTGATGAATCGTTTGTTATTCTACAGGGCGAGTTCGAGCTACGTACGAAAGACGGGAATGTGTTTACATTCCCAGGCGGAAATAAATTTATACAAGTAATGGTAAGTGCAGATATTAGGAGGGGCGGAAATGGCTAAGGATGGATTATTACCGCAAGTTACGTTTGAGATAGGCGTATATAATAAAGGAGACAAAGGATCTAAGGGGGATGTCGGTCCGAAAGGCGACCGCGGGGAACGCGGGGAGCGCGGTTCTGACGGGCGCGAAGTCCAGTTCCAAGTCTCTGCTACTGCAATACAGTGGCGCTACACAGACGAAGCTGTTTGGCATGACCTTGTAAGCCTCGCTAGCCTCATCGGTCCGAAAGGCAACCCTGGTACTGATGGACGTGAAATAGAATGCCGCCTATCAGGCGACTGGGTGCAGTGGCACTATAAAGATGACAGCACCTGGCATAATCTTGTCTCAAAAGCAGAGCTCAAAGGCAACAAAGGAGAAAAGGGCGACGCGTTCAAATATAGCGATTTTACGCAGGCACAATTAGAGGCGTTGAGAGGCCCCAAAGGGGAGCGCGGTGAACCTGGCACTACCGACTACAACCAATTAACTAACAAACCAGACTTGACCTTAAAAGCCGACAAATTCTACGTGGACAACCAAGACACAGCTCTTAGAAAGAAGATAGAGACAGATTTGGATGGCAAAGCCAACAAAGCTGGCGATACGTTCACCAGTGAGGTTATCGTCAATTCAAATAACCCTGTCCTCGGCTATCGGCAAATCAGAGCTGGCAAAGATATATCGTGGGGACTAAACTCAGCCGGCGAGTTCTTGATTTGGAACAACAAGACCAGTAAGAATGTCATTCGGGTCGCCTCTGACCTCTCGTACGTGAAGATTGGCGAAGTTGCACATTTATACGGTACTGGACAGCCCAACGGCGTCGTCTCAGCTTCTCCAGGCTCAACCTACACCGACACAGCCGTCACATGCGGTGCAGTAAAATGGATTAAGATGTGGGGCATGAGTAATACTGGCTGGACTGTCTTGTACGGCGATACGGGGTGGCGAGATGTTAAATCGCTGCTTGACACGTTCTGGGATAGCACAAGCAATATCCAGCTGCGGCGTATCGGTAGGACGGTGTATTTGCGTTCAAGCGGATTAAAGGTAGGCGATAATCCAACTGGCGGGCGTTATGTGATTAAACGGCTATTTCCTGGTAAAGACGACATGCCGTTAGGGTTCAGGTATGCCGGTTGGGGTAGAGCTCAAGGACTCGTAATCATCAATACCAGAAGCAGCGACGATATCGGCTCTGTCTACTCGTATCGAGCTGCTCACGATTTTGCTGTCCGCGGCATCCCCGGCACTGGCGACTGGACGAAAGGCGACGCGTGTTCGTTCAACATGTCGTACGTCACTGAGAGCGACTGGCCAACGACACTGCCTGGGGGGGGGTGAGTAATTAACCGTGAAACCCTAAAATCTTACGATAACTTGTAAAAATTGGAAATTTCAAGGAAAACTAACGAAAGGAGCTACATGGACTACAAACTTTAACTGAAGAACAGCTACAAGAACAATTGCAACTTATTATGGACGAGATTAACCGCCGCAATAACCTTAAAGAGATTCCAGAGCAGGTAGATAGCCTTGCTAAGAAATACGAAGAGCTTGGCGGGGATAAAGAGGAGCTTGTTCATAGGATTCAAGATTAATAATTATATATAAACAAACGTAGTGAGCGTGGCATTATACTGCAGTTCCTGGCAGTATGCTCGGATAAGCATCGTCTGTTGTCCATGACAATTCTCCGGTCATATCAAGGCTCGATGGTTTTGTTGAAAGCGAGCCAAAGTCCTTAGACACAATCTGCAAATTAGCAGTCGTTCCTAATTCAAAGCCGTTGCCGACAACGATTGTGCCGATAGCGCCATAATTTGAGCCGTTTCTATACTTAAATCCATCTGGTAGTGTCAGGAATACGCTCTTCGTCGCCGCACTGCCGTCTAAACCTACAAACGGAAATCTCAAAATGACCTTGCAATTTATGCGCCGCATTGTCATATGGTTCGCTTTGTTCTTCCAGCCGTTTATCAACAATGTACTTATATCTCGCCACCCCGTATCGCCGTACAAGACAGTCCAGCCAGTATTACTCATGCCCCACGTCTTAATCCATTTTACTGCGCCGCAGGTTGCGGCGGTGTCGGTATAGGTTGAGTAATCAAAAAAAACGTAGCCCGTCTGGTGGGGAAAATGCTTATAAACCCACCAGACGACTTACGTTTCATTGATTATTATAAACATAAGCAGGTATGCTAGCAAGCACTTAGTCGGCGCTCACTGCTAAATATGAGTTTAATGACCAATAACAATCCATGACACACCATGCCACGCACCGCCGAATATGCCAGACGTTGATAGTAAAATTACGCCAGACTTTTTATCGCGCACCAAAAACTCTGCTACTACTCCTGTGCCGATTTTGTTTGTGAAATCACTAAGTTTCTCTGCTTTCGTACCAGTATGAAAGCCATTGTATGACACCATCGCCATCACAACTTCATTCTTGAACTCATGCGGAAATTGCACCTCTACTGTAGCACTATTGCCGCCGCTGCCGCGGAATTGTCCCCAGCCAGTGACGATTTTCAAGCCCTCTGCTTGCGACTGAATCATATTAGGCAGAAACTCCGCAATCGATCCGGCGTTTATATTCCGTGATTCGATAATACCATTGCCAAGCAGTTGTCATGACGAAACTATCATGCTATTATAAAAGTAATCTTCCGAGAGTGATATACAGCCTCAACCATATTTTTGGACGGGGCTGTGTTCTTTATGTATACAACTCCGCTCTAAGCTAAAGCGAGGGTATACGATGGGTAAGAGACGAGACGCGCAACGCGTGCCGGTTTCTCCCGAGATTGTGTGCTTATTAAAGGCGAATGTAACAGCGGCGTACTACTACGCGCAATTGTTGTATTATGCCAAATATGAGCAGGATGCTGACGGCTGGTTTAACAAGAATACCAGAGAGATTAAAGACGATATCGGGCTTAATCGCCACCAGCAGCAATACTCACGGGAGATACTGGAGAAGAAAGGTTGGATAGAGACACGGTCTATTACCGGTGGGGCAAAACCTACCGTTATGTTCCGTGTCTTGGTCGATTATTACAAACAATAAGTCCCTCGCGCCGCGGCAATTACCCAGCACAATGTGCTGGATTTTTTATTGCAAAAATGGTTTGCTATAGTAAATGTCCTGTGGAAAACTTTAGTATTTCTGTGGACAAACTGAGCATAAACCCACCATTTTCCGTGGAAAACCCTGTGGAAAGCCCATTTTTCATAGCCCAATAGTGGGCTATGCCCACCTCGGAACCATAGCCCAAATCTGACGTCGCTATATATTAATATAAGAATAAAGATAGTAATAGGTGTTTGCTCGCTTTAGCATTTTTACATAAAAATTAGCCAACAAAACAACATTATGTCAACTTAGCGGGTGGGCAGAAAGAATTCACCGCAATGGAAACAATTCATTCGCAGATAGAAGCTTATTTGGATTTCTGCAAATACAACCGAAACATGACAAGGCAAACGTTGTCTAGTAAGCGGGCGGTATTAAATCAGTTTGCTAGACAGGTCGCAATCGAAGACATGCGGGAGTTCACTAGCGAAGTGTTCAAGTCCTGGCAGAAGTCGCTGTTGTGCTCTGGGACGGTTGCAGCTAGAACTGTAAATACCAGAGTAAACCATGTCATCAGTCTTTGTCGATGGCTCAAAGAGGAGGGGTATAGTGTCCCTATCAACCTGAATCGAGTCTATCGGCTAGAAGAGGATCCTCCACGTCGCAAGTTTTTTACTCGCAAGGAGATAGGCCGTGCAAAGAACTACGCCGATGAGCTTTCGTGGCTGTTGATATCGTTAGCTTTTGATTCTGGCCTGCGAATCAGTGAGCTCCGAAATCTGCGACTAAGCAATGTTAGCGATCGAGAAATGAACATTATCGGAAAAGGTCGTAAGGCTGGACGGCTGTTTATGTCGCAAGAAACGCGCGATAAACTCGATTGCTGGATTGACTCGCAAAAAATCAACGACTACCTATGGCCGTCGCCCAAATACAACGACGGTAGACCGTACAGCGTAGACGAGCTGAGGTATCGAATGAAAAGAGCTTTTGACAAGGCGGGACTGGACGGCTTTTATCCGCACTCGCTCCGTCATTCGTTTGGTACAGAGCTGCAAGTCAATAGAGCACCGATAGACGTAGCACAGAGGTTAATGAGACATTCAAGCATGGCTACTACCGAAAAATATCTGCACGGGCTAGATGATTGCAGACTGGTAGAGATGTACGACAAATTCAAAACACCAACGGGCGTATAATTTTTTTGGGAGGTGTGGATAAACCACCCTCCCACCAGATATAAACATAGGCGTTTACGCTAACTTGACATTAGCGTCAAAATTTGCTAACATAAAGACAGTTCAAAAGAACAAACGCACATTGAAAACTCACCTTACCAACGGTCTATGATGTGCGCCTCGCACATCGCCCTGCTTAGTGGCGATTTGCAGCGGTAGAGCGCTTTCATGGAAACACGAACACTTCGTAGAGAATCATGGTAAAGTTTATCAGCAGACTCGGGCATAGTTAAGAATTTGATGCCGCGATAGCTCAGCTGGTAGAGCGACGCCATGGTAAGGCGTAGGTCCCGAGTTCAAACCTCGGTCGTGGCTCCAGAATGTTTTTCATCATAGATCGACAGAAATGTCGGTCTTTTTTTGTTGGTATTAGTACCTTGCCCGAACGCAAGATAAGGCGTAGAGGTGCGACAGAGGTCTCAAAGTCTGTGGTGGACTGTTCTTCTTCTGCTTGCACCGGAAGCTGGCGGTGAAACCCCGCTCCTAGCTGCAGCTAGTAGAATCTCAAGCGCGGGCAGCGTACTGATACGAACGATAGGCTGGCATTTCGCCGGTCTTTTTCGTTCACTCGATGAGGCTGTCGCTCTCGGAAGATGGCAACCTCATGCAGGTGACCGAATAGGTCGCGAGCCGTAAGGCTTGGTGAATATCAGGCGGGCATCCGTCGGACGGGCTACCAACTGCAATGGTGTGCCAGCTCGTTCTAATCGGAGACAGAGTTATCAGTCGAAGATTATTGCTTTACGCGATCGTATCTGTTCTGGCGATTACGTTCATACAACCGCCACCGGCGAAAGTGCCGCAGGCGCATGCAGAGCAACCACAGAACATTAACAAGTCGAAATCTCAGGCAGTCAAACCGGCTGAAAAGCCAAAAGACGAGCCTAAACCGGAGCCGATTGTGGCACCGGCTGAGAAGACGGCACCGGCTCCTGAACCAGTCGCGGCTAAGACAGCGGTTCAGGAAACACAACAAACACCAGCGACGCCACCAGCTGCAACAAGCTGCGCGGATGCTATCGCCAAAGTCTGGCCTGTTGAATTACAGGCGGGAGCACGGTTGGTAGCGCAGAAAGAATCGTCACTCATCGCCACTAGAGTTGGTGCGGTGAACCAAGATGGTTCGCAGGACTTCGGTTGTTTTCAGATAAACAATCAAGCCCACCCGCAGTTCTTCGCAAACGGTGACTGGCGCGATCCCGTATACAACGCACAGTACGCCCTCCGCATTTATCAGGGGCGCGGTAACTGGACAGCGTGGTACGCGGTACGCGGCATTCTCTGGTGATAATTCGGAGCGAGGCAACATCGTCTCGCTCCCTGATGGGGAAAATGCTTAAAAACGAAAGGAAAATGAATCATGAAACAAATCATTAAAGCGCTATTTGGCATCGCGTATCTGGTGCTGAAAGTTAGTTTCATTATCGCCGGCGTGGCTTTGATGAAAATGCCAATGGTACACGCTATGGTAGACATTCCGCTCTACCAGATAGTCGGCACGATTATTTTGACGTTTCTAGTCTACTTGGAGCTTTACGCGTATTTCGCGCAATCATCGGGTAAAAAGCAGTCAAAAAGCGCGCTGGCGAAATTGAAACTTGGTTTTGAAGAATAACGAAAGGAGGAGATCTCGGAATGACAACAGAGAAAGACGCGAAAGTGGCCGTCGCAAAGAAAAAGTTGACGATGTATCGAGACGTTGTGCCGCTCGCGTCTGGTATGTTTTCAGAAAACACGAAAATTAGCAAAGAAAAAATGGTTGCGACATTGCACCGCAGCATGCTCGGCTTAACGAAGACTGGCGAAGCGCGACCGATGGAAGACTTGAAATTGTTCCTAGCGATTTCTAATCAATACGGACTAAACCCGTTCAAAAAGGAAATCTACGCAACGTACGTATGGAATAAGGAACGGCAACGCGAGGAATTAACGCCGATTGTGTCAATCCATGGCTTACGAAAGATGGCACGCAAATCGACGACACCGCGCTATACGCATACTGGTGCTGCTGAGTTAGAGTTCAGTAAGGACGATCCGTCACAAATCATCAGCGCGACTGTACCGGTCTTCGGTATCTTCAGTAGCGGAGTCAGTGCAATCTCGGCGGGGGTCTCTCCGGTAGAAATCACGCGCTATACCGCATATTTCGACGAGTTTGCTCGTCGAAAAAAAAACGGAGATCTGAATAGCATGTGGCGCAGTAGACCTCGCATGATGTTGACCAAGTGTGCTGAAGCAAACGCAATCCGCCAAGGATTTGATATCAGTGGCTTGTACATCGAAGAGGAAATCGCTAACGACAAGGTGATTGATGCCGATCCGGACGAGGAGATGCGACATGGCGAGGGTTGACCATTTAAGCTACTCGGCAATCATTACGTTTCTACGCAACCAGGTTGAGTTTCAGAAGCGTTATATCGCGAAAGTGTTCGATAATGCGAAGTCGCCGGCTATGGTCGTCGGCACAGCGTTCCACAAGGCGATGGAAACGTACTACAGCGAAGATGGCGGTAATATCAACGACGCAGTTGCTGCTGGATTAGAGGCTATCAATGATACGAGCGATTACGAGATTGATTACGGCAAGACTGGCAGTCGCGAAAAGATGATTGAGGAATACACTGCGACAGTAAACGTTTGGTTTGAAGAGGCGCGTCCGATGGATGTGCTGGCGACTGAGAAGCGAATGGAGCACGCAGTAAACGGCGTACCGATGGTAGGGGTATCTGACATCATCGCTGCAGGCAGTTCGGATAACACGATCAAGGTGAAAGACTTCAAAACAGTGTTCGCCTACTCGTCGCCAACAAACGACCCGCTTGATCCTGAGTATGTTGAGAACTACAAGTATCTGCTACAGGGCTACATTTACCTAGTGCTCGCTGAAGCTGATTATGATAAGCAAGTAGAATCTGTCGAGTTCCTAGAAGTGAAGAAAAGCAAGAACCGCGATGGTTCGCCGCAGGTGCGAGGTTTTGAGTACGACAGGCAATCGCTACTGGAGTTTGCGCCGGTTGCGCAGAAAATCATCACGAACGTGTTCTCATACGTGAACGACGACAACGCAAAGTTCTTCCCGAACCCAAGCGATTACATCAACGGTATTGAGTCAATGCAACTGGTTTCGAACATGGAAGAGGGTTTTGATGCGACGAAAATCCGTCGCAAGGTAAACGCTGTTGAGAAGTTCGCACCGCGCAATGTGACAGTCGATGTTGGTGAAGATAGCGGTACTCCTGAAGAGTTGATACTGCGGAAGTTCACAGAGTTTGGCTATGGCGGAATCATGGGCGAAACATACAAAGGGGCGTCCGTTATTCGCTACACAATGCGACCAAACCGTGGTGTCGCAATGAATGCTATCGCGAAAAAACACGATGACATTGCTATTGCACTCAAAGCCGAGTCTGTACGAATCATCGCGCCAATCCCTGGCACGAACCTGGTTGGCATCGAAGTGCCAAATCCAGAACGACGGAAAATCGACCTGGAGGAAAGACACCTGAAACCAGGCACGATGAGTATTCCGATCGGCGAAGATATCTTTGGCGAAGTTCACTACGGTGACGTTACGGAGATGCCTCATTTGCTGGTGGCCGGACAAACTGGCTCGGGTAAATCGGTCATGCTAAACGTGATACTGCAAGTGCTCACAAAGCAATTGGATAGCGACAAGCTAAAACTGTTGCTTATCGACCCAAAACAGGTAGAATTTGCCGGTTACGAAAGCGACAAGCATCTACTGCGGCCGGTTGTAACTGAAGCTGAAACAGCTGCGTATGCTCTTGACGATCTAGTTGCCACGATGAATGCGCGTTACGCAAAGTTGCGCGACGCAGGTGTTCGTAAAATCGACGATTACAAAGGCGATGATATGCCGCGTATCGTTGCGATTATCGACGAGTTCGCCGACCTCATCATGACCGATACGTCGCCGAGCATTAAAACGCTTGATATCAAGGTATTCAACCAGGAGCTGACGGAACTGCTGGGAGACAGCAAAACTGGCACTTTGACGGTGAAAATCACCAAGGAAGCATTGAAGCGGACGATAGAAGATACTATGCCGCCAAGCTGCGAAGAATCAATCGTACGGCTCGCCCAGAAAGCGCGTGCTGTTGGTATTCACTTAATTATCGCAACACAGCGTCCAAGCCGTGAGGTCGTGACTGGCTTAATTAAAGCCAACTTCCCGACAAAGATTGCGTTCAGCGTAACGAACTCGATGAATAGCCGAATCATTCTGGACGAGGATGGCGCAGAGCAATTAACCGGCTATGGCGACATGTTGTACCAAAATCCGCGCTCGAAGAATCTGGAGCGATTGCAGGGATTGTATTGCTAGGAGAAAGGAGGAATATGAACGACCAAAAGATAATCCAAAAAGGCTCGCGAAAATACATTATCGACACTGAGAAGCGTCAACGTTTCAACAACGGTAGATACAAGATATTTACCGTCGAAACGACAACCATCGTGACGATAAATGACGAGGAAATTGAGAGGTTTCTGCAACAGAACGGACGTTTACCGGATCATGTATACCGAGTCGATGAATATGACAAGGAGAGACGATGAACGCCGACACAAAATCCATCACAACGTTTATCGATGAGCAAGTGCTTGCTGAGCATTCGTCGGCAAACATTGGCGAGCTTGTAGACCATTTACCTGAAGATTCAGAAGATGCTGCGCGACAGTTTTGCGAAGCACTATCGCTCGGCGACTGGTTCTACGACGCAATCACCTTAAATAACATCGACATAAATGAAGCGCTGATTAACATAGCAGAGCAGCGCCGGCGGGAAGAGGTAGAAGCAATGGATGAGCGAATGGCAGCAGCGCAGGATTTACGAAACGAAAGGGGGTGGCGGGCGTAAGATAATTAGCCGCTCTTGCGGGCTGGTGGGCGACTACGTTGTAGGACGGAACAACCTAAAAGATGCTTGGCACCTTGCATAACTCCGTCCCCGTGACACCCTATGTTGCGGTAGATTTATCCACCAGCCCGCAAGAGCGGCTAACAAGCAAAGAAAGGTAAGTAATATGAAGAAAATGCTACAGCGATTGCGCGACATTATGAAGCGCATACAGCTCGCTAGAGAGCAACGCAGAGTGCTTATTGAGAAGCTCGATAATCTAACTGATTACGGATTTCTGGACAGAGCGCTTGGCAGGTAAATAACAATAATTTAAGGAGAATAACTATGGCAGATAAAAACCCGTCGGAGAAAATAGGTGAAATCATTGCAATGGCAGTTGTTATTGCTATCGGGCTGGTAGTAGTTGAGGGGTTGTTGCGGCTATTAGGCTGGATACTGGGAATTTAGCTATATGACAGATATATTCTTATGGGCGAACCAAGCGGACAGCATGAAAAAAGGGCTGCAGTGCGAACTGTTTCTCTTCAATAAGAACGCTGTGCTATATAGTTTACGCGTATCGCCCGCATTAGAGATTGAACTACCGATGATGTTCCTGTATGGAATAATCAACGAGATACAGACTGATGCGGCGATTGGCGTGAATGTCGTCAACCTGGTTGATTACGATAAACGAGACTCTAAGCAATTACCGTATCTGCCTCTCAGCGATGTCGATCGCGTGAGATATCTGGTTCGGCAAATTGAAGAGGATCGTGCCGGTATCTTTGAATTTTCGACGCACAACCATGAATTCAAGCGCATGAAAGGAATTGTAGCGCACTACACGCATCCGGACGATAAAAACGTATCGTTCTACGTCGCGAAGTATTTACCACCGTCTGCGTCGATTTCTGTGGGTCATGTGTGGGATTTTGATGGTGGCAATGCAGAGTCTCACTTAGCTGACGTGACAGTTAATATGCCGATGGATAATCAAATGCTGATAGTTGGCGGCGAAATATTCATATTCGACCAGTCAAAGTTCGCGAAAGCATTCGACTATAACATTCAGGATATTCGCACGTCTGATGAAATAGGCGAGGCAATTAGTAATCGGTATAGCTTGATACTACCGAATATGTTTAATGATTTCGCCGTAATGGCGCGCGAAAGCAAGTCGACACTAAAGCGCCTGCTCGAAGTTAACACTGAGAGTCTGCCGAGCCAGGAGACTGTCCTCGATATCGCCGACAATATGGCCATTGAGTTAATGACAGACGACAAAGGCAATATCATTTTGTTCGACACGAAAGATGCGAATAAGTTCCTAGATATCGTAAATGATAACTATCTGAGTAGTGAGACGGGCAACCATTACTTGGTAAAAAGCAAAAAGCCCTTGGAGATAAAAAGCAATGAAGAGTGTATTTCGTAGGTCGCTTACGACCGTGCGCACCATTAAGAAAAACAAAGACGGTAAGTGGTACGTATGCCGCAAGGCTTTCGCCGGCGGATGGCTGAAAGAAAGCAAGTTATTCAACCATTCGACGAGTGCCTGGGCGCATCTCGGCAAGCTTACCGCGAAAGAACAATCAAAATAACATTAGCGTTGGTGCCCGACTTCTAGGCGGTTTTTCCCAAACCTTTCCCGACTAGAGACCTGGTAAAGTGTGCGGTTAAATGGCGTGGAGGAGATTACACGCAGCAGCCAACGCTTACGGAAGCGGTCGTGTCCGATGCGAGGGGGCATGACCGTGGAAGCAGGAAAGGAGTAGACGTGGCACATATTCATGAATGGGAATGTATGAGCGGTACGCGTATCTGCTGTACTAGGTGTAATACTGTAAGCGACATTGAAACAGCGATAGAGAACGCCGAAGAACGTGCCGCAAAGCAGGCAAAAATTGAATTGCTTGGTGCGCAACTATTCGCCGGTGAGCTGAAGAAAGACGCCTATGACAAGTATTACGCCTGGATGATGCAGAATAGTCCGGACATGGTAGACAAACACAAAGCGCAGAAACTGCCGCTATGAATGGCGTAACGTTCATAGTTCGCTGGCTCGACAAGGATGGCAAGAAACACAGCAAGCCATACAGCGACGAGCTAACTGCTAGAAAGGCAAAGCAATGGCTAATACAGAACGGCGCATCCGACGTAGACATTGCGATTCACAAGATTACAAAACAAAAGGAGGTATAAGATGAGCAGAAGAATAAAAGTAACACTACAATCAGTGCTGGCATTGCTAGGTATTATCGGAATGGCCATTATTGCATGGGTGATTCCGATATTATCGCAAATCGCAGTAGCGGCATCGATGGCGTTCGCTGGGTATATGTTGATAGCTGAAGTAGTGTGCTATTGGCGGAATCATAAGGAGGATGACTAATGATGGACGCGGTGTTTATAAATTAATCAAAAAATTAGGAGAGGTTTAATGTCAGCAAATAAATTCAAAGTAGGTGATAAAGTCAGAGTTCGCAAAGGGCTTATCGCAAATAAACATTATGATGGTGTGCGCTGTAATAGTCATATGGCGAGGATGGGCAGAAAAGTACTCACGATCGATCGTGCAGAAAGAGACTATTACGGAGTTGAGGGGTGCACTTTCGTCTGGGCGGACGAAATGCTAGAGCCTGTTGAGAAAACTCTAACTACTCTTCATGTCGGAGATTTTATTGAAAATACGGATAGCATAAGAAAGGTTCTTGCAACGATAAATGGGTGCTATCTTTTATCTTATGATAGAGAGTACGCCTCCGCATACAGCTGGTATACTGCAGCTGAATTGGGTGAGCTTGAATACCAACCCGTTGGATCAAACACTCCAGAGCCTACTATCGAAATAGACGGCAAAAAGTACAAAAAGGCTGATGTCGAAAAGGCAATTAAAGACCTAGAGCCGATTGATTAACCAATGACCTGCCATATGTCAATAAACTGGGTGGGAATCAACTGAACAAAGGAGTATAGCGATGCAAGAATACGCACCATCCAAAGTACCAAGCCTAATCATAGAATCAGACGGCGATTCATGGTTCTGTCATGACAGCACTTTCACAAATGTTCAAGAAGACAAGCGAGTGGCGTTCGGTAAAACACCAGTAGAGGCACTCAATTTATTTATCGAGGAGTTTGGCGAGCCAACTGCTGAATAAAGCCTTGACCTGAGCAAGTCGTTAAACTGCTCAACCAGGTACAAATTATACCCTGTAGAAAACCATTTTCGACAAGTGACGGAATTGGTAACGATTAACTGACAGTTTAGGCCAAGCCTCGTATTTTGATACGACCACTGGCATGAAAACAAAAAAGCGCAGAATGTAAAATAGTAAAGTCAGTTGCGCAGTTGTGATGTGACTATACGAGTACTGAAACGGCGCTACAGTAGCATTATTGCTAACGCGTGAAGGATTGCAGCCTCTCGGCAAATCATCATCTTATATAGCCAACCAGTTATGCGGTTGAACCCGTAGAACGTGTTTTTTTAGATAAAACGTTCTACGGGCAGAACAAAGGAGGAGATAATAATGATTGACAAAGAACTTGTAGACGAGATCGACAATCAAAATGAAACAGCAAAACTTGATGGCGAAACAATCAACAAACTTGCATTATTTCATAGTAATAAACCTAAGAATACTAGTGCGAGTGGCGATACTATCGCCATTCCACGTGGCGTGATTGAGGAACTGGTAAAGATAGCAGATGAAGCTAACTGTGAGATTGAAAGCGAGCTGGCGGTGGTTGTTGGCGCAGCAAAAATGCTACGAGCTTACCTGCCAGAAAAGAACGATAATAAAGAAAGTAGCGATGATGCCAAATCTGAGTAGCTATGACAACCCAACTGAAGATATGGAGTCTGAGGCGCTCGCGCAATGGTTACGCCTGAAGAAGTTGCCATTCTTCCATGTAGCAAACGAATCAGGTCGCGGACGCACCGCAATGCTTAGAACTGCCAAAATGAAGCGCATGGGACAAGCAAAGGGCGTTCCAGACTATTTTGTGGCTATTCCAACCAGCTGGGTTCGATATGACATAAGGAAGACTGCTAAAGGTAGTGATGATAAAAAGTCTATATTCACTTCTCGTCTTGTCGCCATCGAGCTAAAGCGTAAAAAAGGCGGACGAGTCTCGCCGGAACAAAAACAGTGGATTAAAACGCTAAACGACGCCGGCATTGAGGCGATCGTCTGCCGCGGGTTCGACGAAGCTCGTGATTTCATTGAGGCACGATTACCGTCACTGCGATTAGTGAATCTAAGCAATGATGAGGTGTTTTAATGACAAAGAAAGCGCTGCGCAAGAAACAGCGGCGGAAACGGAAGCAGAAGAACGGGGCGGAATAATTCGCCCCTAAAATCTTTGCAAAAGTGTTGACAATAGCGAGCTAGCTTGCTAGAATAGAAACAGTGATGAGGAGATTTCACTAGAAAGTTAAAAATTCGGCGGCAGAAAGTTCAACAAATGACTAAAGCAACTATACAAATTGCAAGATTAAAGATAACCGTTAAAATTGAAATACTCAAACGGAGAAATACGAAAATTGGTCGATAATAATTAATATCTAAGATAAACTTCCTCATCACTACAGCCGCCGATAAATTATGGGAGCATAACAATTGTGACAACCTGGCGTAATGTATCAGCTAATAGTAACCTTATCCAAACTGAAACCGGCAAGGCAGTTTTAATCAAGCTGCCTGGATCGAACTGGTTGTTCTGGCATCCAGCTAAATTAGTACGGACGTCCGGCAAGAACGACTACCACATGAGCATTAGCTTTACTGACGATTTTGTATTCAAACTGTTTAAGAACGGCAAGGGCAAGTATAATAAATTTGAAAAAATTGATGAGTGGGAAATGTCTGCCGATGAGTTCGCCAAATACTTCGAGTGATTATTGGGCGTACGTTAAATACGAGGACATTATCCACGAAACACCACGGGCAACCTTATTCCTCATCGGGTCGAAAGAGTGTTGGTTGCCCAAAGGTGGGTATCGCATTAGAAATGAACGGGTGATGGCGGTACGGCGTAATCTAGTCGACGAAAAAGGTTTGCTAGAGTACTTCTACCGCCACATTCCACCAAAATTAGAGGTAGTGTATGATCAACAACCAATCGATGAGGTTAGATTTGATCCAAGCGAGCGCTGTTGATAAGTTGTCGCGATTGCGTGCCGGTGCACTGTTCATGAAAATGGGCACTGGCAAAACTAAGGTTGCCATGGACTGGATTAGTCAGAGGATCAACCGCGAGAACGATGTTATCATTTGGATCGCACCAGCGAGCCTGCTTAACGATCAGAATTACCGAAGCGAAATGGCGAAATGGTGCGATTTCATGCCAAACGTGCGGACATTCTCTGTCGAAAGTATATCAATGTCCGATGAGAAGTTTATGGATATGTTGAACCTAGCTGATAGTGCGCGCAGTTTCTGTATTGTCGATGAGAGTATAAAGATTAAGAATTTAGACGCTAAACGAACAAAACGACTAATCGGGTACTACGATCACTTCGACTTTCGTTTAATACTTAATGGAACACCAACAACGCGTAGTATTCTTGACCTGTTGCCACAGATAAATTTCATTAGCCCAAACATCCTCAACATGACCGAAGCGCAGTTTGCCAACTATTTCATGGAATATTACAAAGATGGTTATCGGGCGTGGCGACGTTGGAGTAAGCCGGCTAACGAAGCGGCACTGATTGAGATGATTCGCCCATATATCTTTGATGCCGACCTGGATATTCCAGTCGAAATGTGCACTACGGACATCGAGTGTCAGATGAACGAACAGGAACATGATAATTACCGATTAGCGAAAGACGAAAGTCTGCGAGGATTGTTTATCAATTTCTTGGAGATTACCCAAAAACTACAGCATACCTATACAGTGTGCGACGACAAATACCGCAAGCTGATGGATATTGTTGGCGATGAGCAGTTAATAATATTCGTGAAATATTTGGATGAAGTTGACCGCCTACTGGAAATGCTACCGAATGCGGCTGAATATTCCGGCCGGCATAAAGCTAATCTAGCCGACTTCGAAGCCGGTAGGTACCAGGTCCTGATATGCACATACGGGACGGGTGCGTTTGGCTTGAACCTGCAGTTCTGTCACCGCATGGCATTTCTAACGCAAACATTCGACTATAAAGACAAAATTCAGGCAATGCACCGAATCTACCGCACCGGACAGACGAAAAATGTGGAAATTTACGACTTCTTCGTCGACGTCGGGCTGGAACGTATTATTCGTTCGAGTCTCGACAAAAAAGAGAGAACGCTTGATAATATCATTAAATGCATAAAGGATGGACGTTATGAATGTTTATGAGGTGTCTCAAAAGCGCTTACGATTTATATTCGACCACTTCGACAATATTTGCGTGTCATTCAGTGGAGGCAAGGATAGCGGCGTACTACTAAACCTGACGTTGGATTACGCAGAGAAAACTGAACGGTTAACTGATGTATCAGTTATGCACATTGACTACGAGGCGCAATATCAGATGACAACCGACTACGTAGAGGAAGTAAAACATAGTTTACCGACCGGAGTGAGGTTCTACCATATTTGCATGCCGATTAAGGCACAGTGCTCGACCTCGATGTTTCAAGACCACTGGAAGCCGTGGAATGTCACGGAGCGTGGTATTTGGACGCGAGAATTGCCGAAAGACAGTATAAATATCGATAATCATCAATTCGATTTCTGGAACGGCAATATGTGGGACTATGCTTTTCAAGATAAATTTGGCGTGTGGTTACATAAACAGCGCAATGCGAGACATACAGCATGCCTGGTCGGTATTCGCACGCAGGAAAGTCTCAATCGATGGCGCGCTATTCATTCTGACAGAAATTACCGTACATTCATGGGTCGGCAGTATTCGAAGCAGATGGCAAGTGATGTATTTAATTTTTATCCGATTTACGACTGGATTACTGAAGATATTTGGACGGCCAACGCTAAATTTGGCTATTCGTACAACAAACTTTATGACCTCTACCATCAGGCTGGTGTACCGCTTGACGCAATGCGTGTGGCGAGCCCATTCAACGATGCGGCGCAGGATAGTCTGAAGCTCTATCGTGTAATTGAGCCTCATACATGGGGCAAGCTCGTATCGCGAGTCAACGGCGTCAACTTCACTGGAATATACGGCGGCACGACCGCTATGGGATGGAAGTCGATTACGCTACCTAAGGGGCACACTTGGAAAAGCTATTGCAAGTTCCTGCTTAGCACGTTGCCGACAGATGTACGTGCTCGCTATCAGGCTAAATTGGATACGAGTATAAAGTTCTGGAAAGAACGCGGTGGTGTGCTGGGAAGCGACACAGTCGATAAGCTTAAAGAGCGCGGCATCAACATTGCCGTTGGCGACAAGACAAACTACAAAACCGACAAGCTGCCGGTACGCATGGATTACCTTGACGATATTGATATTTCAGAATTTCGCGAAATACCAACCTATAAACGCATGTGTATTTGTATTATGAAGAACGACCACTTCTGTAAATATATGGGTTTTTCACAAACAAAATACGAAATGGAAAAGCGTAAGAACGCAATCAAAAAATATAAGGAGATACTATAATGAAATCACCAGTTTATACCGTGCGTGCCGTGCCGATTGAACAGATTCATGCTAACGCCTACAATCCAAACGCCGTAGCCCCGCCGGAAATGAAACTGCTCTATAAATCTATCCTGGAGGACGGCTATACAATGCCGATAGTCTGTTATAAGCTTGACAACGAAAATTATGAAATCGTCGACGGCTATCATCGCTACACCATCATGAAAACGCACAAGGATATTTTTGAACGCGAAAATGGCAAATTACCCGTCGTCGTGATAGACAAACCGATTGAACAGCGTATGGCATCGACTATTCGGCATAACCGAGCAAGAGGCAGCCATTCCATCGAACTGATGACTAACATCGTGGCTGAATTGGTCGATAGTGGTATGAGTGACGCCTGGATTATGAAGAACATCGGCATGGACGCAGACGAATTGCTACGACTCAAGCAGGTTAGCGGATTAGCGGCACTATTTAAGAACAGGGAATTTAGTAAAGCCAAGGAGGATTAAGAATGGACGAAGAAACAATAACAATTACTAAAGCCGAATACGACAAGCTCAAGGAGATAGAGAAGAAATATAAAAAACTACAAGAAGCTACATCAAGGGGAGGTAAAAAGATTTGGGAAAACATTAGTGCCGAAGAGCGTACTCGCATTGCTCGTGAAAGAGGACGAGCTGGTGCTGCCAAACGGTGGAAAAACAAAGACAAATAGCATACAATTATATCTGCTTGGTTTAGTCATCAAGCGAACTTTCTCTCGCCTCTAGCAATAGGGGCGGGTTTTATTTTACCCGTAGAACGTATATCTACACAAACACTTCCTACGGGTATTTCTCGCATAATAGTATGCCCGTAGAATACATAACCGCCAAAAATGTACCCTATGGGTTTTACGTCCTGCACAGTATAACCTTAATACCGCAATGCTATAATAAGCACTAGTAACGTAGCCACATAAGCGGCTATTTTTATTTTGGAGAAATATACCATGGCAGCAAAAAAGAAATCAGGAAAATCCTTACAGAAGCAGAAGCAGAAGCAGAAGCAGGGAACTGCTATTAAAAACAATGGTGCTATACACGGAGAACCTGAACATAATAAAAAGAAAATAGGTAGACCAACTGCCTATAGACCGGAATATTGCCAGCAGCTTATAGATTACTTTAGCGTTGATCCGATGGAGATTATTAAGGATGCTGAAGTAGATGGAAAGGTGAAGCTGGAGCGATTACCAGCTAAGATGCCATGGTTTGCAGGATTTGCACGAAAGATAGGCGTGAACATAGATACTTTGCATGAATGGAAAAAGAAGCATGAAGAGTTTTCCGAATCCTATAAGATTGCGAAAGAATTACAGCGTGAGTTTTTAGTTGAAATTGGTTTGAGCGGCAAAACATCGGCGAGCTTTGTAATATTCACCATGAAGAATGTTTGCGGCTGGCGTGATGAGCGTGATCTGAAGTTGAAGAAAGCCAAAGAAGACAAGGAACTAACCGATGCCGAGCTTGACGAAGCCATCTTTGGATGATTTGTCGCGGGACGATATTCGGCGAGTATGTAAGAAATATCGAAGCAATAAGCCGAGACTACGCCGCATACTACGTTCCGTATTTGCACGCCCCGCAAACATCCATCTGTTCGGCTGGTTTATTAACGATGATTATATCGCACTAGAGACACCTAACTTCCACCGTGAAATGCTATCTGCCGCCGCTGACGTGTCAAATAAATATTTGGCATTCGCTGCACCGCGCGGACATGCTAAGAGTACGACAATCGACTTTACTTACGCGCTATGGTCGACAGTGACTGAGAAACACCACTTCGGCGTCATCATCTCAGACACTGTGACGCAATCAATTGAGTTCGTGAATGCGCTGAAAGACCAATTTGAGAACAACATCAAGGTTCGATGGCTGTACGGCAATCTAATGAGCGAAGAGTGGCGTGATGGCGAATTTGTGACAGCTACTGGCATTAAATGGGTCGCTAAAGGTGCTGGAATGAAGATACGAGGCTTGCGCTACCGTGAGCACCGGCCAGATCTGCTACTTATCGACGATTTAGAGAATGACGAACGTGTTGCTACGGCCGAACAGCGCAAGAAGCTGAAGAATTGGCTAATTAAGGCGTGCTTACCGGCTCTAAGCCGCGATGGACGCGCTATTATGGTCGGTACAGTACTACACCACGACTCACTGCTGCAGAACATACTAAGGCATAGAGAGATGTTCGCAAGCTGGAACACGAAGCTCTATCGGGCGATTATGACGGATGATGATGGCAACGAGTACGCTCTCTGGCCGGAGCATATGAGTCTGGAGCGACTGAAAGCCATGCGAGACGACCCGAAATGCGACGGCTACATCGGTTCGGTCGCATTCGCTCAGGAGTATCAGAACAAACCGCTTGATGAAGATGACATGATTATCCAACCAGGCTGGGTAAAGTGGGCGGAAGCAAGACCCGATAAGCGATACGTATCGGCGCGAGTAATGGCGGTAGACCCTGCGGTAAGCGAACGCTCGGCTGCCGACCCGACTGGTATTGTGATTGCCGAACTAAGCGTGCAAGGCGACGTGTACATCTACCATGTGAGCAATAAGCGTTTATCGCCGCAGAAGAATGCCGATTACATATCTACGCTCTACGAAACATTCGATCCAAACGCGGTAGGCGTTGAGGCTGGTGCTTTGCAGCTTGTATTCCGCGACATGCTCGCAGGATTGCCTATTATCCCACAAAAACCAGACAAAGACAAAACACGCCGTTTGCTTGCCGTGAGTCGGTTCTTTGAAAGTGGTCGGGTGCATTTCATACAAGGTGCGCCTGGCGTGCAAGACCTCTATGACCAGCTGATGGAGTTTCCGAATAGCAGCCACGACGACATGGTAGACGCTATGGTGTATGCTATCCGCATGCTACTCATCGATGGAGCAATCGCCTCTACTGAAGAAATTGCACTTGCCGGCTCGTATGATGATATCGGTTCTGACGATAACGACGATGGCGAGGAGTACGATGACTATGTGTTATAATTAACGTAAGCAATGTAGTCACGGAAATTCGTGGCTATTTTTGATTGGAAACATAGACATGAAGTTATTTGGCATAAAGAATAAAAACGTACAATCAACCAAGGAATTGTCGCGTGAAGTTGGTGTTGCCGGCGAAGTTATATTCAGTAGCTATGAACATGAGGAGCTGCGCAGCGATAAGGTGACAATCAAGCAGTACCGCGAGATGGTAGACAGAGACCCGACAGTCGAAGCGCTATTCAATGTATTCACGCTGCCGATTATCGCCGCTACCTATCGTATTGACGCGAGTAAGGATGATGCAAGCGAGGAGCAGGCGAACTTTGTCCGTACCAACCTATTTGAACCGCCATACAAAGGCGGTATGGAGTCGCCATTCACGCTATTTCAAGACGAGCTTATGCTATCAATCGTCGATGGTTTCCAGTTGTGGGAGAAAGTCTACAAAATCGAAAACGGTAAATATGTACTGAAGAAGCTTGCTCATCGCGATAGTATTGGCATTACGCTAATCCGCGACGAGGCTGGTGGCTATGGCGGTGCACGGCAAGTCGTGGGATATGGCGAGAGAACGGTTGATGTGATTCTACCGGCGTATAAGACATTCTTATTTACGCACAACAAGTCACGCGACTATTTGTATGGTCGAAGTGCACTGCGGTCATTGCGGCGTCCGTATGAGAAGAAGCATAAGCTAGAATACCTTGATAGTATTGCATTACAGGCTGACGCTATTAAACCGAAAGTGCTCATTCGTAAAGGCGACAACGCACTCGCAAGCGATGAGAGCGTTAAGGGCGGCGCTCTCGTAAGCAAGGTTCTCAGGGCACTATCAAAACTCGGCGAACGTAATTCTGTTGCCTCAATACCGTATGGCTATGACGTGAAAGAGATTACGCAGAATGGTCGCGACCCGCACCAGTCTATCGAACGGCAGAACTCTGAGATGGCTCGTGCATTTCTGGCTACGTTTATGCTGATGAGCTCGCAAGGAAAAAGCAATACCGGCTCGTATGCGCTAAGCGACAACCTCAAAGATGCAATGATGATGTCGCTTAAGGCATTCATGACGAAAATCGAAGAGCATATCAATCAGTTCATTATCGCCGACTTAATCGACTTGAACTTCGCTACGCCGCATTACCCTGAGTTTAGATACGACGATATCACGAGCGATGTTGTCGAAACAATGTGGGAGGCATTCATGAAGCTTGTAGAAAAAGACCACATTAGCGACGACATGATAAAGAGTATTGAAGAGCAAGCTGCTAACCGCCTTGATATCGACCTAGAGCAGGTTCGCAAGGAACGTGAGAAGCGCGAAGCGAAAGAAGCTAAGAAAGAGGAGGCTGCGGCTGACAACGAAGAGAATAGTGAAGCAGATGTAAAGAAACCTGAGCAAAATGCTGACATTGATGAGGCGGATGTAAAGAAATTGAAAGACAGCAAGGAATTGTCTGAAATCAGCGCGCGAGATTTTCCCGGTCTACACGATAACCTGGGTGTCGACGAAGATAAACTCGGCTGTATTATGTTAGACCTGCAGCCGTTTGATGTCGTACGGCATGTAGAGAATGGCGCAGCTGACCTAGTGCAAGCAAAGCCGGGCGGGCATACGATGGGCGCGGTAGCAGAGGTACAACCTCATGTATCATTGTTGTTCGGCTTACTACAGAATGGCAACGCGATAAAAACAGAAGTCGATACAGTTTTGAGCGGGTGGCGCTGCGACAGTGTAGCGCTTGATGATATTGATTCGTTCCCGGTAGAACCTGGTGCGGAGTCTGTGCCGATTATCGCTCGTGTATATGATGGTCGACTGACAGAAGCGCATGAACGCCTCGGGCTATTGCCGCATGTGAACACCTTTGGAACATACACGCCGCACGTAACGCTTGCCTACGTAAAAAACGACCCTGAGACTGTTCAGAAGTGGGTTCGCTCGCTGCGCGAGGCTATAGGCGGCATGCGCGTGCCTTCTGTGGGCATTAATTACGGAGATAAAGAGTCTGGCGACGATAAGGAGGATTCTGGCAGTAATGCCGGTAAATTTCTAAGCGACACCGAAATGAAGTGGTGGAGACCGCTCACGCCTGCCGAACAGAACGTAAAGTTCGAAGATATCAATGCCAAGATGGATTCGTTGGAGGATAACTTCGTAACTGCCGCCGAACCTATCATGACGGACTTCCTCAAGCAGCTAGTAGCAGGCGACATGGCTACAAAGAGTGCAAAGGATATAGTCGTCGAATTGCCAACTGAGTACGCTAAACTCGTTAACTCAACAATCCGTAACGCCTACAACTACGCTAAGAACGGTGCGGCAGACGAGCATAACGTGCCAGCACCGGCTACAAGCCGCGAAGCTATGGCTACAATCCGTGAAATGACAGACTTCGTCATTACGAAGCAGCAGGATGATATACGGAGTATTATTGCCGAACAGCGATTGAAGCAACCAACACACCTAGCGGACGAAATAACTACTGTGACTGATATATTCCTAGAAGCGCTTGAATTAGCATTGCTCGCCTGGGCGGCAAGCATACTGAAGCCAACAGCAAGCGCTATTGTGGGGCGAGGTATCAATAATGGCCGGAATGACGTGTTTACGTCGATTGAGAAGAATGGCGACCTGTACGAATACTCTGCATTACTAGATGGCAAAACCTGCTCGACCTGCCGCGCGCTGGATGGAAGTATTGTCACTCCCGAAGAGCGCAAAACGACGAAGTGGCAGCCGCCATTGCACTTCAACTGCCGTTGTATATGGGTGATGATACGTAAGATGTCGGACGATTATAAGCTACCTGAAGTCACCGGCATGAAGAACGAAGAGCTTGCTGACAAGGTAGAGCATCTCAAAACAACGCGCAAGCAGGAGCTGATTGATACTGGCGTACTAGCGAAAGGTGTTACTAAAGTCGACACTGAAGCCTTATTGATGTACCAGGGGATTTACTACAAGGAGATAAATGAACACCTCCGAACCGGAACTGCTATTAGTTCGCATGCGACTGAGGCAGTGAAACGGTTAGATAAGATGATTGCAAAGTCTGCGCTCGGTAATGACACTATACTCTATCGCGGTTTTGGTTTGAAAAATCAACTGGCCATTGGTGATACGTTCAATGACAAGGGCTTTTTATCGATGAGTCGCGATAATATCGTTGGACGAAGTTTTGCGTTCGGTGCAAGCGACCCGTATAAATACTTGTTGCGGGTGAAAGTGCCTCAAGGTTATCATGGACTTGATGTAAACGCCATATTGCTTGAGCGCTCTGAATATCCGTATGAGAAAGAGATATTGCTTGGGCGCGGTCAGGATTATATAATTAAAGGCATGAGCAGACCGGACGAAAATGGTATCGTTGACGTCGACATTGCGTTTGTAGATAAAAGCGGCAAGGAACTGTCTGATCCGAATGTTCGCGTTATCACTGCTGAAGAAATAGAAGCGGCTGATAAACTACTTGGTGTCGACGGTGACTACACGCCGAGCGAAGAAGAACTGACTAAGATTCATGAGAAGATGCGTTCGTACAATCAGAATATTACAGTGACACGAGCGGATGGTACGACGTTTACGACGTAATCTTGCCAACCCGCCTCTCTCTGTAGTACAATAACCGTAAGCAACGTGGTCACGAGCAGTGGGCGCGTTTTTCTTTCTCTCGCAGTCCGGAAAGGCAATACGACCACCGCTATCGTGGCTAT
>ERZ773063.206-NODE-206-length-40170-cov-7.149919_pt1 | contig 40170 bp, 57 predicted proteins | sample MGYA00580625_ERZ773063 | MGnify/ENA primary metagenome ERZ773063 (study PRJEB29015, sample SAMEA2738022) | human oral metagenome | biome: human oral; feature: human-associated habitat; material: dental | place: China | collected 2042 ... | reverse complement strand
TTTACTCATAGACTAATTATACCTCATGACGTCAACCTGATGCTGTTATTACAATAATGAATGACAAAACAAAAGACCCACACCTCAGGCACAAGACCTTTTGATGTGGGCTCCCAACCGTGACTACTGCTAGCTAATGCATTCACGATTGTATGTAGCTAGTCTACCATACTTGCATATCATGTCAATGGGTGACAATCATCAATATCATTATTATCACCCAGCCGACAACCAATATAACGTTAGCTATGCTATCCCAATCTTTTTTCATGACCTTAACCCCAATAAATCAGCCAAATCATATTTCCAGCCTTTTATACGCCCTAACCGTCGACGTTGTCTGGCTAATCTGGCTCGCCTGGCACTTCCAGGCACATCTCTGAACCAACGCATAGTACTATTCTTACCGCCTTTTGAACCAATCCGCTTGTAGTAGTCTGCGCCATACTTGGCTATATTCTTATCTCTAGTCTTATACCCTCCTTCAATTTTGGATAACTTACTTTTATGTGTGGTGTATTTTCTACTCACATCAAAAGCCCTCCTTGTCTACCCGCTCTTTGTTAGTCATTCTCTTGCCTAGATAATTATCAATTATCTCTTTAGTCTCGTCAAAGCCTACTCCAAAATAAGCCTCGTATCCTTCCATTTTAAGCATCTCCAGCATCTCCGCTTGTTCAGCCAGATGAGAGGTAAGCCAAGTACCGTCCTTCTTCTTTAATTTAGTGCCCTCCTTCTTCAATTCAATAAATAGCCCACCCTTGCCGTTCATCATCTTAGCGATGAACATGTCGGGGTAGGCTCGACGTCCACCATTCTGTTTACGCTGCACATTAGCCTGATATCTGGTTAGCCTCACCCCTGAGCCATAGTCAGAGTGAAAAATGACATCGGGGTATTGCAACCTAAGATAGTAAGCTACCTGTACTTGTAAATCAGACTCGGTCATTACGTAAAGTTATCCGTTATTTATCCGTTTCATCTTGGCTCGGCGGTGCTTAGCCAGATAGTTCTTGTAGCACTCTCTATTACAAAACGTCTTGCCGTTCGCAAATATAACGCTACCACTGACGAATTCACGCTCAGCATCCAGTGCCTCTTTTACCGATGAACGCCCCCAGTAGCTCATCACACCGCCACAGTGGTCACATATCAAGCAGTATAATCTCTGTACCATCAGTAAATCCTTTGCCCTCTCTGCGACGACTCCAACTCGTCGAGTAGCTCACGCGCTTCACGTTTTCTGTTATCGACACATTCTTTTACCTGGCTATTGGATAGCTCCATCACCCCTAAAATCCCATTGTTAGGAACAATGACGCATGGATTGTTTTTATACCAGATATTGCCACTACTGCTGTACCGAGCAAAGAAAACTACGATATTACCTTCTTTCTTAGGGGGTGTAGCCTTATGCAACAGCTTGTTTATTTTTCTATTGTTTGACTTGACAACGACACCATAACCTCTACTAAGCGTATCGGGTATGGATATTGCGGTGCTAAACAATTTATCGGCCTGGCTTAGCAGTACACATCCTTTGCTAAGTGTTATGTCTGGACAGATATTGGTCATTTCTTCCTCTCCTCATTTATTTTGACACATTTACTCATCACATCAAGATACTCATTAGTCCTGTCCATAATCTCGCTGTAAACAGTAGCCCTCAACACTATCCCAACAAGTACTTCGCCCAGCTTATTTACCATCGTTGGGTGCTTGATAGCAAACTCGTCATAGACCTCTCTAGATATGTCCAAGTATGCTCCGCTTGCGTTGTCTAAATCTCTAGGGTCTAACCCGGCGTCAATAATGACGTGAGCCATTTTGGCGTATATTTTCAGTATCCTAGCTCTATCAAGCCAGAAAAAAACTTCACTAGCTAAGCCTCTAACCTGCTTATTCTTGTCGGATATTTCGCTAAACTCTTTGTCGGTCATTCTAAAAATCTCCTTCCGCCACTTGTAAACATTTTAATCCTAATTGACGCCACATGTCGACTACCTTGTTGCGGTCATCTAGGACAAATCTGACGTTATAGTTTCCTCTGATATGCTCGTTAAATATCTTCTCTTTGACTACTTCGTCTGGTCGATTATCTCCCTCCCTTCGCATAATTAACTTGGTGTAACAGATACCATTCTTGGCTAACCAATCCTCGGTCTCCTTACGACAGCTCTCATCTCTGCCTGATACCAAAATGACGCTGACGCTTCTAAACAAGATGCTGGTGAGCCAAGCAATGGGTATATCTACCTTATCATTGCCTACTTTGCTCCAATCATACGGCGACCTGTCGTGCATGTGTGCCAGTGTGCCATCGATATCACAAACGATAGCCGGCTGCAGCATCGGGTCTGGCGTATATTTAGCAGGTGCGGGCTTAAGATACTGATTGTACATTCTCCGTATCACCGTCTCGCCGACGCCATTAGGGCGGCTATTGTCACGCTTAATGCATTCCTCCAGAGGCGTGTCAAACTCCTTTATCTCAAAGTCGGCGTTATGGCTTTCAGCTAGCCCCTTAAAGTATCTCTCGTGAGTCGGGTTCAGATTAGTGTCATCCACCACTACGTTCTTTCCCTCTCCTAGCAATGTTCCGACAAGCGACCGCTCACACGCAATTATCTTCTTTTCACGCCCGCTCGACCACTTACCGCCATGTAGCATGTTACGCAAATCGTCTTTATTCACCCGCACCCAATTACCGTCTTTTCTGACAAGCTCCTTAGCAAAGGTGGTTTTACCTGAGGCGGGAAGCCCCCTCAGTAGTAAGAGTTTCATTTCACTCCTCCTTTCGGTTTAATCGCCCGCCACATCATTTGAGAGACGTCTTTGCCTGAACGATAGGCTAAAACGTAACTCTTATGGTTTCTAATAAATGGGTGGGGGCAGGTAGCCACCTCCTTATTAGTCATATCCCTACAATAGAGGATAGCCATGCTCACATCAGCTGACAGTTCGTTATACTTATTCTTCAGACTATTTTCCGTCCTATTCAGCCAGTTGATGAACTCTTCGGGCATATTGAGACGGTCGGTTTTACGCCCACTAGACAAGTCTTCCCAAACACGTCTAGTGGTGTAATTAGTGACGACACGATGCAACCTGATATATTCGTCCGTCTTATACTTCAGCCGATAAAGACCATAATTGACCACCACGCCCTCGTGTAAGCCGTTTCCATTTATGGCGTTAATATTATCAAGCACTCTGCTTGAATATTTAGTCGGTCGCCTGAACAGGCTATCTACAGGTTCAATCTCAAGCCCGGTTTCGTTATCTATGAGACACAACAACACCAATTCGGTATCGGCATAATTGATAACAATCTTATTCTGAGGTGAGATTAGCTCAAAGTGATATGTTAGTCCTGGCGCAAAACTGAACGACTTGTATTTATCGTCCAGCAGTTGCTTTGCCATCTTGGCTTGGTCACTCTGAAAACTACCTTTAGAGGTAATTACCAGACCGTACTCAGGGTCATTGGTCACTTTAATCAGTGAGCCGTCCAGTTTTTCAGTGACGTCGTTGCGGCCTGGGCTGACACGGTATAGTTCTCTCACTCTAATACCGTCAGGTTCGTCGTGATTGAAAAACTTAGGCAAGCAACGTTGGATTAGCCTGCCTTTATCGTCATAGACGATGCCTCTGGCGTTCAGGGTGACATAGTTCCATAATCGCTCTTTCTGAGTAAACATCGTATAAACATAAATATTCAGCCCACGCTCTTTATCTGTACGTTTATCGACCAGCCCTATCTTCCGATAGCGGTCAAGCACGTCTTTAGTCGGTATCTCATTCATGATATTTTATACTCCAAACAGTTTCTGCTATATAAAAATGCTTATTAAGATGCGACGATATTTTACACCTCACATCGCCTCCTCTAGCAAGCACCTCGTCGAGACACTTTCTATGCCCCGCCCAATTCGCCATGTTAATTCGCCCATCGCCACCCTCGATAATCGCACGCATAATGTTCGCATGAACCTTTTTTATGGCTTCTTCGTCGAATGGAACGGTAGACCTCTTTGCCGTTTCTTTAAGAGCTGACACTAGTGCCATAACAAGTGTCATACTAAACTCGTGTTCATCATCATACTGGCCTGGCTCAAAGCTCACCCACTCTCCACTCCGCTTCCTGTCAGACAACTCGTTGCACAGATTGTCAAAGTGGTACATGTTTAGCTCGTATTTAGGCGAGTAATCACTGCGAATGTCGCCATAAGGTGCTTTTTTCTTTATGTAAAACCGCTTAGCCCCAGTTGAATGTATTATCATCTAACGACTCTCCTTCAAGCTCTCTTTAAGCTTCTTAATCGTCGTCGGCTCACCTGCGTTATAGCACTGGTGATTGACCGACCACTTACCGCCCAGGCTTTCACACTGGGCTTGGTCTTCGTCGGGCAGGGTAGCGCCATGAATGACGTCACGGACGAAGATTGTCGAGAAGGCAAATATCGCCACCGCTAAAGGTATTAGGATTATCGCAGAAGCGATAGTTATCCAAGTCTCAGATACACGCCTGTTATTTTTCATTTCTTCTCTCCCTTCTTATTACTTAAATCTTTGCACTGGGCGCAACAACCGTCAATCTTCTTTTGCCTCTCTCTTAGCGCATCGTCGGTTATGAAGAAGGCATAGGCAACTAACCCGTAAATGAGTGCCAATGCAAGCGCAGTCATACAGGCATTGCCCATGAACTCCATGAGGTCAAAGTGTCGCTTAGTCTTGCTCATCACTTACCCCCTCACTCAGCACATTGCGTCGTAGGTAACCGATTGATTGAGAGGGCAACCATTTCTCAGCTCAAGAAAGTCACTATTGCGCAATTGGGCATCGCCGAGACGGGTCACCGACACACCCTCATAAGTAAAATGGGGCACGTTATTGTCAATCTTCATCGATATCCTCCTTCACGCCTAAATACGTTAGCCAGTCGCTTCGATAGTTCCTGATGCTTTTCTCGGCAACGTCCTCGTTGAGAAAATACAACTTTTTTTCAAAAACGTCATCTCCAATGCTGTAACACTTTATCGTGTGTAGTCTGCCTCTAATTTTGTCAAACGCAACGCCATAGTAGGCAATGTCTTCGCCATCTACGCCGACGCCATTCATGAACTCAGCGCCATTATCGATTAGCCTTTGGCGGGCTTTGAGCCACTTGACTGTCTCTAGCGCATCTTCTTCTATTCTAAAGCAGTTACCAATGGCAAGTCTGTTTTTATCACTCTCAACTTCAGGATAAAATGAGGTGGTGCTAATGTCTCCATTGCATTCAATATAGTAATAGTCCCTGTGTTCCCGTGGCTTCCACCTCTCCTTGCCAATAACCTCCAATAGGTCTGCTGGTATTTCAGCCGTCACGTTAGCGTTTTCTTTCAGCGCATACGCATCGTCGTTGCTGTCGATGAACTGAGTTCCCTTATCAAACGGCCCCCAATCCTCTTTCAACCTATATACAGTCATATTACTGCTCTTCATCATCTACTCCTTTCTTGTTATTAGATTGTTTCTTTATAACCTGCTTAAATGCATCGATGAGGTTATCTAGCTTGTCAATATCAGACTTGATGCGAATCTTAGTTGTAAGCGAGACGTCATCGCTAGACTCGATTGCTACGGTGTAGATATTGCCGGCGTGGGTTTTCATCTCGTTGCCCAACGCCAACAACCCTTCGTTAAACCTCGTTGCCGTATCGTCATATTGCTCGACAGCCGCTTCAATCATTGCGCAGGCAGCCATAACCGCTTTTGTAAGCTGTTCTAAGTCTACCCACGCTGTTGTTATAGCAGTAACCTCTTCACTCATCGCCGTCCTCCACGAGTCGTTCATTCTCTAAATAGTTAAGTATCTCTTTGCCACCATTCTCGTAATAATCCTCCTTCTTGAGAAGTTTCTTGATATCGCTAAGAGAATAGCTTATTTCGCTAAAGCCGTAATGACATGGTCCATAGCATGAGCAGTGAGTTAAGTCGTCGATGTGCCATTTATCGCAAGAGTCCCGATAAACTATAGTGCCGCCACCCTCATAGTCAAACTTCTTATACCAATAAATGACCTCTGCCACGGCAACACCAAGCGGTGCGTCCTTTTGTAATTCTTCCAAATCCCAGTCGTGCAACCTTGCATCACCGAGGCTAACAACTTTGGTCTTTCCCAATATCCTGCAATCCATCGCTTATTTCTCCTGTTCGGTTGATGCCAGCTCGTTGTCAAGCAGTCGCAAGAGCCGATCTACTAAACAAGTCATATCGTCAAAATAAGCACCCAAGTCCTGCCTAAATCCATCGGCTCGTCCTAAGTTATAGAACACCTTGTCGGAGCCAAGCCTGCCGGAGCTAGCGGCGGCAGAGGCAGAAGCATCGATAGCATCTTTTTGCCTCTTATCGATGGAGGCGTATCCACTTACGATGGTGATACGCCTAACCTTCATTTCGTGCATCGTTAGTCTATCTATGGTCATATTTATCCCTCATAAAGTTTTCAAACTCTAATGCTTCTATCAAGTCGTCGATATCATCATGAGGTCTTGTGTCGTTGAATATCTTATGGCGACGCTCGATCTCACTCTTAGTCTGTCTAGCTTTTTCGTCAAATCGCTTCAAAGTAAATCTTGAACCTAGACAATCGACTACCGGTGACAGCTTGCTTAGCCTGAGCTTTTTGAATAGCCTGGCTAGCTTTCTTAGTACTTTTACTCGTATTCCCTCCTCTTTAGAAAAACCGCTACACATACATTATCCTATGAGTAATGCTCCAAAAGCGTGTATTGCCAGCTGTAAGAACAATAAAAGTACTATCCCTAAGCCGATCACCATGCTCTTGTCGTGATGGTCGTCGATAATCTCTCGCTCAATTATCACTCGACCGTTGCGCCAGTGATACTTACGCTGGCTTGCTTCGTTCATGTTGTCCTCCTTTCTTTGACATTATTATTGTCTCATAGTGCTTATAGAAAGTCAATATGTATGACTAACCTACAACACCTTGAAAATATCGGATAAGACGTCTAGCTTCAGGCTTGCCATCAGCGTATGAGATTGCAATATCGTTAGCCTCCTCGTCAGATCTGGCTACGACTATCGCATATCCATAACTGTCAGCTAGCGTACTGCTTAGCAAAGACAGTTCTCTTAGACGGTCGGTAGCCCAACGCCCATCAGCCTTACGATAATGAGACTTCATGGGCATTGTTGCGACTATCAGTCCCTTGTAGCCTAAGTTACTCCATGGATAAAGAGTAAACTTTTCGCTCCGCTTTGGGGATACAGACAATCCGCCGCATGTTATAGCCTTCAGACGTATGTTATCCATCGTCTCGCTCTTGCACTTCCTTAAACTCACAATAAGCCTGCCAGTACAGATCGCTCTGCTTTTCGTCGGTGACGTAGTCTAATAAGGCTTGAGCAAGAATGCTGTACAGATCATTACTAACATGCTCACTCGGCTCATAAGCCCCGTCTGTAGTGTCAACTTCTTCGATAACCTTATCCAGATATATATCAGCCAGGTCACCGACTGAGTATTCAGCCGCAACGTGCGCATCAGACAAATCATCCACGCTAACGCCCTTGCCGTAAGCTGTATCTATGATGTCGTATGCTATGTCATATGCATGTCCGCTAATGTACTCTTTGACAATTCGACGCCAATTTATTAGCAAAGTCCAGAGTGGTCGTTTATTTTTATCATTGACGCTACCACGCTTGCTGATCCGACCGCCCTTAGCACCTGCGCTTCTAGCCACTTCACGGTCAGCGTAAAAACCGCCCATACGACCATTTTGACCGCCAACCTTGCCGATCCGACGATAGTAATCATCGCCGTACCGTTTCTTCATTGTGTTAGACGCTTTCTCAGCACCTGCTTTAGTTCCTGCCATCAGAATATCTCCTTAGCTCGCTCCAGCGTTTCTTCAATTTTCTTGCCTGCCCGTTGCTTTCTACAGACTGCATTGCTTGCCATATTTTTTCCCTCTGCCTCAACGTCGCCTCTCTCTCCATCAGATAACTCGCCAGACAATGACTTAGATACATCCGGTTCTTCGGGCAGTACGGGCAACTCTGGTAGATCGGTACACGCCTCGCCTTCCTCTTCCGGGTAATATTGTCTGATCCCGTCATCAGCTCCAATCGCCTTAATATCGTCATCGTCTAGCAAGCCCTCCTCTTTAGTCTTGTTCTTAGCAATATCGTTCAATTGTTCCAAAATGTTGTCAATCTGCTTCAACGCTCGGTCTCGCACCTTAGCCAACGTCTCGATATCATCAGCGACATCTTCACGCTTCACAGTGATGATGTGCAACGCTAGCTCGTCAATTACCACTCTTGGGTCAAACAAGACAAAGTAGAGTACTTTGGCACTTGGGCAGTTCAGAAAGCTATCAGCTACTTGCCACCTAAACTCTTTATCTATTTCGCCCTCAAAAATCATTTTAAGATGCCTGGCTGTAGATAGACACTTAATCTCCATCAGCCAAGTCGGGTTGTCGACGTGTTCAAAATTGTCAGGTGACGACATGGCGTATTCTGATACTTCGGATTGAAAAACATAGCCGTTATATTCACCGTGCTTCAGCCCAAGTTTCTTTACCGCCAATTTACAAGCTGTATGCTCAAGCCTTATTCCTCTCTCTCGGGGTGGCTCGCCATCATCGCCGACAGCTATCCGACCTGCTACAACCTTATATAGCTCTAGATTAGCCTTAGTACTAAACACTCCGCTCTCTTCTATGGCGGCTTTACTCCTATTCTTCTCATAAAGCTTGCCGATTGACGTCCCCGTAATCTTGCCTCGCCTGAACTCCAGCCAGGCGTCACGCTCGGTATCTTGCGATATCGGTATTATTTTAACCACTGTATCCTCCTTCGCAACTGTTAAATATCGACTCTAGTTCTTCTTCAGATATCTGACTCTCATCAGTAACAATCTCTGCTTCTTCTATGTGATCAGTCTTCCTAACCTCCTCTTTCTTTAGGTTATTTTTCATCTCAGATCGCTTAGCTTGAAAATCAGCACCCTCATGATCGTTAGCTGGGTTGTCGACGTACTTGCCGTCAACTTTCTGATCATCTCGGATAGCCATCGACAGTTTTGGTGATATCGGTCCAAACTTACTCAGCAAAAGCTTCAATACAGTTTTCTTCGCCATCGACTCAAAATCAGTATGCCAGAGACTTCTCTCGGGATGTTCACCTGAAAAGCTTTTTGAAAACTTCTTAGCGTGAGCATGTAGTTGCTCGTTAGTCATGTATAACATTTTCTCAAAACCATTGTTCAGTCTGAAGAAAGCTACATAGCCAATCGTCTTTAACTTTTCACGTGCAATCTCATCCATCTCCCAGTCAAAATCAAACTCACCTGTTAGCCGATCCCTGCTAACCAGCTCGCCTTCTTTAACGTCGCTGACGTTCACTCGTGAATAAGCATCCGACGCCAAAGCCAGCTGGATTAGCCCCTTATAACCGATCTGGAACTGACATCTATATCTTTTAATGCTACTTTTCCAGTATGGGATCAGATAGGCTAAGCCAAGGTTGCTATTCAGTGGTAGCCCGATCGTATTGGCGATCAGACCAGCTGACGTGACTGATGATGATGAGCACTTCTGTAGTAGCGGATTGCTTTTATAGACGTCCATCAGTTCAGCAGCAAAGCTCCTCATTTCATTTTCAGACAGCCTCTCCAACAAGCGTTGCTGAATTGCGTTTTGACGTAAGTACTTGTCAAGAGGCACGATTGCGTTGTTGTTAGTACTCATCGTCGTCATCCAATCTTTGTGTCACAAAACACTTCTTCAGATCTGCGCTGTTGATAAACCTCAGACTACAAGAGTTATTGTAAATATCTTGCAACTCGTTCATGTCGTGGATCTGATAGTGCAGCTCTTTCATCTTCTTGATATCCGCCTCAGTCTCACAGATATAAATCTTGTGACAGCCGTCATAGGCTACTGCTAGCCCCTCGATCTCATTACCGTTGTCGTCGTTCATGTTGTCCTCCTTTTCGCTTATTGACATTATTAGTATCTCATAGTGCTTTGATAAAGTCAAGCAGTATGTTTATGCGATCATAACTTTATTTACAACGTAATGTGGATAACTAAAATCCTTGACGCTGAGCCAGCATCCGATCCAGCTTGATCTCGTCATAGCTATTCACGGGCTCTGAGTTTTCAGGATAAAATATCTGCCCATTTCTGATCTCAGGCACTGCTTGCCACGCCCACCAATTACCGCCGTTCATCTCTGCTAACTTAAACCAACTATCACCCTTGATAAAAGCGTTGTTCTGATCACGTTTTCTGACAAACTTCTTTCGCCATTCCCACAAAACACACCACTCTTTAGCCTCGCTGTCATATCTCATCGGCGGATCTGACCTCATTCTCATAAAACCTCCTCTTCTTTCCCGCTAAACATAGACCAAGTTCCCTGCTTCATCGCTCCTTGCTTCTCTACCAAATTCGTCATATTTCGGATGTTTAACTCTCTCTTCCCGCTCCTCGTCTTCTTCTTTCTGCTTTTGCTCCCACCAACTCATCTTTCTTTCGACTCTCGGCGTCATGTTCGCCAATCGCTCAACAATCTCGGCTGAACGACAGATGTAGTCGATGTCCGCCTGCCAGCCCCGGTCGTTATCACCACGGTAGAAGTAGTCCTGACTAGCGTTACGGATAGCCAGCTCTAGTTGTTCTTTACCGCAATCCTTCAGACGGCGTTTTATTTTCACCGTCCTGCCTGGCGTCAATTTACGCCCTGAAAGCCCAAAACAGCTAAGCCATAAATTGAAGATATTGTCAACCTCTTCTTTTTCATCATTTTTAACTTTTTGAGCCACACAACCCCCCATGGGGGGGTTTAGGGGGGTTATATCTTTATTATCTTCTTTATTATTATATATATATGTATCATTTTGAGAAATCGCATATTCTGCGATTGTTGGTTGCATATTTTGCGATTGTTCTGGGCAAAAAGAAATGTCATTTTTTGTAATTCTTCTCACTTGACAATCTTTCTCGATAATGTCGTCGCATACTTCATAGACTACCCTATTGTTGCTATAGCCGACCTTCTTAAAGTAGCCTAGCTTAATAAACTTAGCCCTCGCCTTTTCAACTACCGACTCGCTTATACCCAAGAACGATGCTGTCTTCTCGACCGACTCGTAATAGCGATGATTACCGAAACTCATCGCCCTAGCTAATACCACCTTCTCAGCTAAGCTGAACTTATCACACGCAAAAAGCGATTGTGGCGTTAATAGATAGTTTTGCTTATTTTGACTTGACATATCCCCTCCTTGTCGTTTACCATAGCCCACACTTAAAAATGGCGACGTACGTACGCACTCGCCCTTTCTTCTCAATCAATTGTAGATAGCCATCCTCCTCAAGCCGACGCCACGCCTCTTTTACAGTGCTAACGCCTAAATAAAGAAAGCTAGCGACCTGTTCAGCCGTCTCGCTAATCTGGTCGTGCTGACAGTAGTAGAAGTAAACTATCTTCTGGTTACTGGTCATACTGTTGTCATAAAGAATAGTAGAGTCGAAAGTGTCAACATGAAACCTTGATTTCTCACCTACATCTGGTACAATAAAACCAGGTGTGTTGTTATCTGCAGTCATAATAACCTCCTTTAGTTTTAACTAACTGCTAAACTAGATTATACCCTCTTTTTGCAAGAGGGTATAATCTTTTACTAAAAATAGTTACTTATTCTCTTCAGCTAGCCTCCTTTTCTCGCCTAAAAAGTCTGCTACTGCCGGCAACAAGCTAGTATCGACAACCGTCTCTTCCGGAAAAGCCTGCGGATCAGATGTTGGGGCAGTATCGTCGTGTTCAAGCGCAAAGAAGCCTTTTAGTAGCCAATAAGTCGCTCTGCTATTTACAAACTCGTTAAATACTTTCTTATTTTTCACATCGCCAAGCGTTTCTTTGACATCTGAAAGTGCCAACCAACAGATTGAAGAAAGCCTAGTCTTATCAGACAGCAGTTCTTTTACGCCTTCTTTCATAACATTGTCAACATCACTTTTCATAGACAACTCGCCATCCACTAGGTAAGCGATCATCTTCTCGATAGCTTTGCCTTCAATCGAAAAACCTGTTCGCTTACGCCAAACAGATACAGCGATACGCTCGTGATTAAGTTGATTAAATATGCTGCTCAGCAGCTCGTCTTCTTCTGTGTAACTTTCGCAATTACTTAAAAACTTACTCACAATATCATTCTTCTTCAGAACTTCTTGCTTGGTAACGTAAGCATTGATCACCTTCGCTTCAGGGTGATTGGCGTAAAAATCGATCACGTCGTTTTCTACACTAGTTTTTTCGTTGTCCGTCATGTTGTCCTCCTTTATTAATGACATTGTTATAATAACAAAGCACTTTCAGAATAGCAAGACTTAAGCACTATAATAACGATGTAATAAAAACATAAACTGTGGATAACTCGTATTGACCTACTGGGCGATCTGCGCTACTATAATGACATAAGCACCAGCGTCGGTCATGTTGTCCTCAAGCTTCATATCTCGTTGCTGGTGCTTTTTTATATTGACAAAACAATAATCAGTGTTGCTATATAAAAACAACTCGACCAGCCGATCAGCTACTTTCTCTGTTAGAATAGTTTTATAAACGAAAGGAAGTTTATGGCAAATGTACGAAATGTATTGAATAACAGTGATATCCACGCTGTATCAGATGTGCAGCAAGAGGTTTTGGGTAAGTTCGCCCGCATGGCTGACGGTCGAGTCTATCGCTATAGCAGGATCGGCGGCAATGTCGTTCCCGGCGACAAGGTGATCGTTCAAAAAAGTAATAAAAGCGGTAACGCTGAGGCAGCTTCGGCGGGCATGTCGACTATAAAAATAGCTGCGACTTTTACAGCTGATGAAGTGGTCGTGTTCACAGATGCGATCGCAACTATCGCTAACGTGCAATATCTGGTTCAAGGAGTAAATACCAATGGCTATATCAGCCTGGCTGACGCTCTCGACTTTGACGTGCCGGCTAACACCCCGGTCTCTATTGACAGCAACGCTTTCAATGGTGTGGTAAAGGGTGCAACGGGCAATGAAGCTCTCGGCGTCATGGAAGTCAAAGCTAAAGCCGGTGATTACACCTGGATCCGAGCGGGTGGTGGCAAAATAGCCTAACCGATTATCATCGATCAACTAAATGACGCTTGCAATATAGCGTCATTTTTAGTAAACTAACAGTAGTAATTATGACTGAAAAGGGGGACAAATTGTTAGAACCGACGCCTGGCTATACTTTAGTGGAACTGCTGTCTACCAGCGACTCAGGCTTGACGCTTTCTCGTGAAAAGTATGAGCAAATCACAGAAGGTATTCTTATCAAAAGTTCGGGCAAAGATGCTATTACTCGTCCGCAAGGCACAACAGTTTATTTTCAGCCTTATCAATCAGGCGAGCCGATCGTAATTAACGACAAGCGTTACGTCTTTATTCAGAATAATAAAATAATGGGCTACAAGCTTATTTAGGAGGTGTGTCGATGCCAAAAACTAATTTAGTGCGAAATGTAGTAACAGGCGACGACTTGACGTCTAAGATAAAGAGTGGTCTGACTAAAATATACGATACGGCTATCTGTGCTTTTGGAGCTAACTCGGGGAATGTCTTGATCGAAAATCGATATGGTGAACCGACCGTCTCTCACGACGGAATTACTAACATAGCTAGTTTACAAGTAGCTGATCCGATCGAGAACGCAGCTATATCAATTGCTCGTCAAGCTAGTGCTAAAACAGATCTGAAAGCTGGCGACGGCACTACTTTAACAGTAGTTTTAACTAAACTTACTTATGATAACTATCGACCTCTTTCAAAAGACATCTCACCACGTGAGCTAAACAGCATGATTGACTATGACACTTTCGATATTCTAAAGAGACTTGACACAGTTACGATTAAACCATCTGATCTGATGGATAAAGATTACTACAACATCGCTTTGACGGCGACAGGTGACGAGCGACTTGCTCAAGCTGTCGACTTAGCTGTTACTAATTCTGACGGCGGTGCTATCACCGTATCCGAACAAGAATTATCTCAGATCGACGTCGATATCGTAGAGGGTTTTGCTTTCAACCAAGGACTAACAACTATCGCATTAGCTAATGACTTGACTTCTTTCAAAAGCTATTATGATAATCCTCTGATAATAGTTTTGCCCAAAACTGTCAAGACTGACAGCGATATCATTCCTATTCTTGAGCGAGCGATTAAGCTTAAGCCTGGTCAAGGAATAATCCTCATTGCTGACGTCATGGGTCAAGCACTTGAAACGACTGTCTCTAATAAGTTAGCTGGAAAACTTGACGTCTCGATTGTTGCCCCGCCCTTCAAAAATCGTGACGAGTTCTTGCAAGACGTCGCAAAATATTCTAACTGTAAACCATTCACTCTATCGCCTGAACAATTCTCAGAGGAGTATCTAGGCACGGTTGAAAATGCTCAAGTCACAAGCACTGAAACTGTTCTAAATGGCTCGCTAAATCAAGACCTTGACAACTATATCAAAAAGTTACCTGAAGACCGTCAAAAACGTCTAAAATCTAAAACAGTTAAAATCTCTGTCGGGGCTAATACTTTAGCTGAACGACATGAAGCTAAGCTAAGAATAGATGATGGTATATGCGCAGTTCTTTCAGCTAAAAAGCATGGCGCACTTTACGGCGCAGGCACAGCACTCAGAGATATCGCCCTCACTTCTCAAAACTTAAATTATTTGAAAGATATCTACAGCCTGATCACCTCAGATGGTTGCACTAAATCAAAACAAGGCTTAGATCTGACAACAGATGAGATTAATGACATGAGAGAAGCTGGTGTTTTAGATAGTGCTTTAGCCATTAAAGAAGCAGTGGCTAATTCAGCCAGTGCTGTCAAGCAATTACTCAGCATTAAAGTAGCATTACCTTTTGAAAAGGACTTGGACTAAAAATGATAGAAGCTGTATCCTTCATCGCTATTGTCATACTACAGATAGTAGTAGCTGTTAAAGTTCACTATCTCGACATGGATATTCGTAATGCTACTAAACGGTTAGACGACTTAAACGAGAGAGCTATTAGAGTTTTAGTGCCAGGCTATGGCGTAACGGGCAAAGTGACCGATCCGTTCAAGGGTGCTAATCAGCTGCCTCTCAGAAAAGTATCTGGCGTGGTTGGCACTAAAACACCCGCTCAGATTAGAGCAGAACATTCACGTGAAATAGAAAAGGGGGCGGGCTATGGCTGGATGGACAATAACGCTAGATAATAGACTGATTGAACGAAACGACAGACAGTCTATATCTAACTCATCTAATACAACCATAAGCACCATTAGTCAAGACAACCAACTGACCAATGAGGCTATAGCTCACGCTCATGAGCTAATTCAGCCTCACAATCCTGATGGCTCGCCCAACCAAGACTTCATCGATTATTACCCTGAAAGTGCCAAAGATTATGGCTTTATACCAAAAGAAGACGCCCCTGCTACTACTATAGAAGAGGCGTCTAAACTAGATGGGGCTAGTTGAACTTAGCTAGCGCACATCCAAAAGATATGATGAAGATTAAGCTTAAAATCACTAGTAGACCGGCTGAAACCGCAAGCCTTGACAGTTCTATTATTCTCTGTTCTTGTAATCTTCTGTAAACTGATGCTCTCATAATTCTGTCCTTTCTTATTTATTAAAATACCACTTTTCAACATCAGAGACGTCGATGCCTTGGCTTTTAGCTTTACTAAAAATTGTCTCAGTTCGCTGATGATTGCTAATGCCTTTGACGCCCAAAGCTCTCATTTTCTCGATAAGTTCGGTACGCTTGCTCATCTTATCATTGAACTTTTTCGTCGCCGCAATCAACTCATCTGCAACTTCATCGATTGTTTTGAGAATTGACTTCGGACACCAAAGCCATACTTTTCCATAATCAGTAGTGAATTCGATGTCAATAGCCTTCTCTGTCTCTTTAACTGCTTTCCCGCAGCCCTCAACGCTGACAGCGTATGCTTGGCTCTGCGAAAGATTTTTGTTGATGAACCATCTTGGCAAAACGAATTCGCCGGCTGAATACGAAACTGTCACGTTCGTGGCGTATGTCTCTTGAGAAGCGATATCTTTAACTGTAGTTGTCATGTTGTCCTCCTTATTAACTTGACACTATTATAGTATCAAAGTGCTTATTAAAAATCAAGCGTTTTAGCTACGATCATCATTGTAATAACAGCATCAGGTTGACGTCATGATAATACGTTATAATTGAGATATGAAGACGTTTACTCAGATGAAGTCAGAAGTCGCTCAGCTGTGCGGTTTAGACGACAGCTCAGATGAGCTGGTTAAGATAGCTAAAGATGTCTGTTCGGGCGCTCAGCTCGTCAATTCTCTAGCTAGACGATATCCTGTGACTAAGACTAAGACGACCGATCTGATAGCTAAGCAGACAGCATATCAGCTAAGCGATGACGTTTTGAGAATAACAGCTGTGACGGCTAGGGATAATGAGCTGATTGAGATTAAAAGTACTAGCGAATATCTAGCGGTTAAACATAACTGGCTAACTTTAGCCTCACAACCGACATACTATTTTGTCAAGACACCACGTCAGATTGAGCTGTTGCCGCCGAGTTCAGTAAATGTTACTGATGGATTAAAAGTCATTTATGAGGCTAAAGCGACTAGGCTACATATCGACGACTATTCTATTAAAGTCAAGCTAGAGACTAACAGCGATGCGGTTGAAGCTGTGGGTGGCGACAAGTTCAGATCTGACGTAGTAGACGACTGCTATATGATATTTTCAGATGAGCGAGCGATTAAAATAGACAGACGGCTTGACGACACTCACCTGTTATTACAGAACTATTACGAGGGCGATAGCTCAGATAACGCTACTGTTACAATCGGTCAGAGCGTCGATATTCCTGAAGAATATCACGACGCCATCGTTTACTATGCCTGTCAACAGTTTTATCTGATGCGCAAAGACTTGCAGACGGCAGGCTACTATAAGCAACTCTATGATGAGCTAGTGGAGCGATACAGAACAACGTATGGCTTGAAGACGTCAGATGGCGTTATCAATCCATATCCAAGATTGCCTGTCAATGACCCACGAGTGTCGCCTTGGAGGCTAAATGGCTAGCCGATACGATAGTACAGATTTAGTTATCTGTCAGACGTCGTTTTACGGCGGGCAAGGCTCGGATAAGAAGGTCGGTATCAAGAACGCTTACGCTAATAGCGAGTGCTTAGACGCTAGATTAGAGCCTAGTGCTATGACTGTTTTGGCTGAAGCTGATATTATCCGCAAGACCACTGAGCTAGGTCTTGTCACAGGCATGACACAATCAGCCGATGGCATGAAATGGATGATAACCGATCGCGGCAAGCTGATTAAAGTGGACAGAGCTAATATAGCAACAGTTATGGCTAACGTTTGGACAGATAGCGTCAGTCGAGCTGATATTGCCTATCAAAATATGAACGACACGCTGTATATTACAGCTAACAACAGGCTGTACAGTTTTGACAACGTCACTGGCGATAACCTTTCAAGCAGAGTAGTAGTTCATAGCTTGAATTACAGCACGTCTAACACTGTTGCTCAGATACTAGTCAGAAGTCCTGCCGGCTATCTGACGGGCAATGGCGTGGACAGGTGGTCATTTAAGAGTGGCGGGGCTGGTACTACAGTGGTCAAAACAGCCCTCTCTGAAGGCGACGACGACAAGTGTGTCTTCATACCTGATGTCTCACCGATGGCTAAGATAGCGGTTAGAGTTAGGTCTCATCCAGCATCAGGTGAGATGACGCTGATTTTACATAACAACGCCAATAAAGAGATAGCTAAAGCCAAGGCGTCTGTTAGCGATATTAAGCCCGATGGCACGATTGATTTTAGCTTTTCAAAACCGATTGAAATTGTGACCTATAAGACAGGTGGAACAGAATATCATATTCATCTAGTAGCTGATACTAATGACTGGACAGTCGATGCATACGAGAGCGGCAAGATGTATGGATTGCACTTCAGATATTATGCTAATGCGTTAAATATCACCAGCAGTGGCTATCATCCGATAATGGCTTACAAGGACGGCACATTGCTAGTCGGTAATGGCAGATATCTGATGCAGTGGTTACCGACAGGGGCAGAGGCAGAGACGCCCGAAGTGATGCAAGCTAACCGTGTCAGTGCCGTTGACGGCATGGAGATAACCAGCTTGACCAGTTCAGATGAATATATTGTGATGGGCTGTGAAAGGGTCGGTAAGGGTCAATCGAGAGACTTTCAGCAAGGTAGCCTATGCTTCTGGGACTGCGTGGCCGATAACGTCAACTTCAGAGTGGATTTAGAAGAGGGCGCACCTCAGAGCCTCTATTCTCATCAGAACATCATCTACATGGTGATAGACAACGGCTTATATGCTTATACCGGCTCAAAGGCTATCGCTAAGATACGAACGCTCACCAGTGACTTGGGTGAGTTTTCAGGTGTAGATAACCAGACGGTCGTTTATGACCATGCTATGACGGTGCGCAAAGGGATATTGCTACTGGTCTATCCAGGCAAGACAACGTTAAATACCAGAGCTGGCGTTTACAGCTATGGCTCATTAGACAAGAACTATCCGAACAGCTACTATTATTCATACGCTTTACCCGGTTTGCCCGACAACTGTAATACGGATAAGTATAGCTTTGAAGTCGGCGGTATTTGGAACTTTGGCGAAAACCTTTACATCTCTAATCGAGTTCACGACAACGTCAACAACTCTGATACCTGGTATATAACTGTAGTCAATAACTCATCAAAGCCAGCTAAGAAGTTTAAGTATGAGAGCTTGGAGTATGATGGTGGCTACCCTTGGAAAGCTAAAGAACTACTCAGGATGGTGGCTACCTTTGACCCGTTGCCTCAGGGGTGCACGATTAGGCTAAAGTACAAGATAAATGGCGGTAATTGGGTATTCAGCGAGGGCAAAGCTAAGCCAGGCAGTACAGAGCTGTATTTTGAAGTGAACAAGCGATTTAAGGTGCTACAATTTGGTTTAGAGGGCATAAATGACGGTGCTACCAAGCCTGCCAGAATAACGTCAATCGGTATTAACATAAGGAGCTTGCCCGAGGAGGGCAAGATGCATAAATAATGGCAGAACCTGTATATAATCAGAACACTAACGATTTAGTAACCAGCTATTCTCAGACTAAACCAACCGAGCTTAAGGCTACCTTTGAGGAGATTGGCAATGTCAGTGAGTTGGATATTGCTCAGCAGACCCAGATAGCACCACGCCAGACTAGGACAGGTGTCACTAGAGGTACTCAGGTGGTGCAGGGTCTCTATCAAGTTAAGGACAACAAGGGCAGAGTAGTCGTGCTGATGGGCTATTCACCAGGAGCTTTCTAGTGCTAATTCTTGAACCAAAGCCGATGCCGTCAACGATGCGACCTAGGCAGGATTACGGCATCAAAATAGCTAAGAAAGGCTATGACGCCAGAACAGCTTCAGATGTGAACTTGCTGTATTGCTCATCTTTTCCTTGTTTGCAATGGATAACTACCATTGACCAGAATAGCCCCTGGCAGGTACTACAAGATGGTGCTACTACTGAATATAATATACGTAGCGGTGAGATGAGAACTGTCTACAAGTACAGGGCTAAGCTACTACATAATCTAGGCTATCCACCGATGCTAATCACTACAGATAAACCAGCCTCATTCGGTGAGACGTACAGAGGTTTTTGGTGGGATGAGAGCTGGATATATCAAGAGATTACCGCTTACGACTTAAACATATATAACGAGCATAGAGCTCAGACGCTCAAAGATAGAGCTTTGCTTATCGCTGTAGATATCAGTCATGACATTGAATACCCCTATTTTGATACCCCCGATACCACTGATTGGGGTGAGACGTACGATTATGGCTTAAAACATATCCTCAGCGATAATCCTAAAGAGACAGACCCGGATAAGCTAGGCTTGAACGCTATGGTGCAGAGCCAGCTAGTGCTAGCGGTCAAGGTGGCGACCTTTGACAAGAAAGAGAGTAGCTTCTATCCACTGCCTGGTGGTATGGATTATAACCAGGTGGCAGCCTACTCTTTTATCCAAGATAGCCAAGGGTTATGGCATAACGCTGGTGTATCTTATCAGGACGCAGGAGGCTATCGAGCCTATACCTTAAACGGGGTCAAAGGGTTCAATATCGATGGGCATTTAGTCTATCCCAAGAGCAGCCTGGTAGTAGTGAGGCAGCCGATGGTAGCTAGTGAGGTGACTAGATTGGTGGTCAATCCATGAGGTGGCTTAGACTGGGCGGTGTCGGCGATACCCAGTCAATCGATAGCAACGTCATTGTTCAGCACGGCTGGACTGTTGACGGTGTATTTAGGACTAAAGACCGTTATCCGGGTAATGGCTGGCTGTGTGGTAGTAGAGCTACTTATACAACACCAGACCAGTTTGGCTGTGAAATTATGGACAACAAGTTTTATATGTATTATGGCAGTAAGAGAGTAGCTTTGGATTATCCCGACATATTTGATATCCCTTATGATAGTAGCCCGATTTATCGTCTACATATCGAGCCTAGCTATGGCTCAATCAATGGACGGCGAGTAGAACTCAATAGCACGATTATCAACCCTAGCCGGTCAGTCTTTATCGGTTCAGTCAATACTGGCGGGGAGATTGAAAAACGAGCACCACTAATGGACGTGGGTGAGGTTATCTTACGAGACGAGACTGGTGCTGAACGGTTGCACGTAGTACCAGTTAAGCAAGGTAGCACTGAATACAGCACCACACCCGCCCCGAGTGATTGCCTCTTTGATTTAGTGAGTAAAACCTACAAAGTGCAGTATTCAGGTAAGGGTAAGCCTTACTATGAGGATGATGCCGAGGGGTCAAGCGAACTACCACCTAAAGATGGCGGTATCGTGCCAAGAGCTGATTATGGCTTAAAGGTACTATCACCCTATGATGATAACGTTGTCTATCTGAACAGTGCCTACAAGCTAATCGGGGCGGATATTTCACGTAAAACACCTCAGATTAGAACGTACAAGTTTACCGTACTAGGTGACGCCCCAGAACCACCAGTTACACCTAATCCATTTACTTGGGATAACGTCTATAGGTCAGGTCATGGCATGTACAAAAAACATGTTCACACTATCAGGACTGGCATACCAGCTGGACAGCTTAGGATAATCAACCTAGCTCATAGCGAGATTGGTAGCGGCAATCTCAGGTCAACCATTCATGAGGCTTGGTGGCAGTATGACGGTGATGGCAACTTTGACGTGTATTTTCCAGCTAACAGCACCGATGCTATCTTTGCCTACTCTAACTTCAATATTACAGAAAACGTGATATCAGCCGGTGCTACTAATGAATTATTTGTCTGGGCATTTTCACCAAGTGGCAATTATCCGACCAGGGGCTATATTAACGGCTCACAGCCGACCATGTTGATGATGACTGACCCGAGTATTCATTGTGGTTTTTCTATCGAGCCAAGAGATAATGGTGATATCGATATCTACTCTATCGTGGCGTGGGCGTGGGGCAACCGAGCTAGTGGCGGTCAATGGTGGTTTACCTCACAATGGTGGAGCTGGTGGTGGCTAACTGGCATAACTTTTGATATCACCACACTAATCACCCCTTACCATTTATAATAAGACTATGGATTGGCAAAGACGTCTACAAGAAGCCCAACAATATGTAGACCAGACTTACGGTGCATACGGTGCCGCGCAAGAGCAGACCAAGCAAGCCAAGCAGGCTTACGATATTGCTTTTGACCAACGTCCCGACTACCAGACAATATATGACCAGTACAAGCGTCAATCAGAGAAAGACTTAGACGTATCAGGCGTTAAAACTACTCTAGACAAGTCTAAGGAGGCACTGGCGGTAGTTAAAGACCAGCTAGATAGGCTCAGTACTACTATTGTTCAACGTTTTGGTGGCAACCTTACCGAAGAAGAACTGGAGCGGGTCAAAGAACCTCAAGAAGAAGCCCTCACCAGCCAATTTAAGCAGTATGAGGCTAGCTACCAGACCAAGTTCAACGATTATCATTCTAGGGTCGAGAAAGCTTTCAATCAGGCGTTAGGGCTAACTAACAAGCAGAGCGATAGCTACTGGTCAGGTATCAAGAGGCGAGCTGATGACTGGAATACAGCAGTCAAGAACGAGGAGCAGTGGTCGAATATGGCTACTCAAGCGAGATATCAGCAACAGTCGGTTCAGAGTGCCTATGATTGGTGGAATATTAGACAACGCTGGATGGCTCAGGAGCGAGAGATAGAGGCTAATAGGACTAAGCGTTATCAAAACCAGATAAATACAGAACTCAGCCTGGCGAGAGCTAGTGCCGAACGGCAGCGTAACGCTGACTTAGCTACTGCCCGCAAGCGTTCAGATATTGCTAAGACACAATCTGGTGAGCTATCGCTAGCTGAATACTTCAGAAGATACGAAGGTGGTGCTTATGCGGGGGCATATTAACGAGGCTACTGTGTTACGATAATCCTAAGAATAGGAGTTTAGATGGATTTTAGTGGACGTATTGCATCAGCTAACCGAAACGCAGACGCTAGTTATCAGAAATACAACGCCTACCAACAGCAGGCAGATGAGGCGTATGGCAAGTACAACAACGCTTTTGATAAGCGTCAGAGCTTTGGTGACATATATAACGCAGCCAGAGATAGGTATCTCAACACTGATGAGATAAACAAAGCCAGGACTAGTTATCAGCAAGCCAGAGGCGCAGTAGACCAGCTTAACGATACTATCAACCGCATGCCAGATACCATTAGGCAACAGTACGGTGGCAACCTAACTCAGGCTCAGCTATCACGGATTATGCAGTCTAGACAGGGCGATAACGCCAACACTATGAACATGCTCAGTCAGAACTACAACAACACTTTGCAAGATTACACTGATTTAGCTAATCGAGGTACGCAGGAGACGCAGTATGTGGCTGGTAACCAGATGAGCGACCAGGAGAAGACCTTGGATGCTTTGCGTAGCGTCTGGTCAACCCTGCTTGGTCAGCGTAATTCTGCCTACCAGATGAACCAGCAGGATAGAGGCTTGCTGGCTAATGAGTATGGTGCTAGAGATAAGTATCAGTTAGCACAAGACCAGATGGCGTTAGACAGGTGGAAAGCGCAACAGGAGAACTACCGCGCTAAGTTAGCCCATGATGCCCAGATAGAAGCGGCGAGGATAGGTAGTTACCTGCCTCAGCGTCAGCCTAGTAGAAGCAACACTGATAAACCTGGTAACAATAACACCTACACCCCGAGAAAGCGTCAAGAGCCGATTTATGCTACCAAGGCTAATAATCTTTGGGATGCCATTAAGATGTATGGACCGCTAGCGGCACTTGGCGGTGGTACGTTTTGGGCTAATAAGGGTATAGAAGACCGCTGGCCGACAGAGCGCAGCTATGGTAACGGTGGAGGAGATTGGTAGACATGGATATCTTGGGTAATTTAGGCAAGTTACTTTTTGGTACAGGTCGGCAATATGACCGTGATACGGTCAATAAGCAGATAGACCAAGCTAATGCTTTGAACCAGCAAGCTAATGACTATTACGCTAAAAATATCGAGGGCGTCGATTGGGGCAGTCTTAGCCCCGATGAGCAGGCTAGACGTTCAGCTATCATGAACTCTTACAACACTGCCCGAAGCCAAAACAAGAGCGGATTGGATACGCTGGGCAAGGCTTATGAGCAAGAGGAGAAAGACTGGCGATACAAGCCTCTTGGTAACGGGATAATCGGCGGTATCATCAATCCGATGTATCAGGCTGGTACAGCGGCGGTCGATTTGATGGGCAATACCTACAAGCAGAACAATCGTGACCCCGTCTCAGATATTGGAGCTGGTGTCGAGAGCCTCATGAACATCATACCTGGGGCATCAGGCGTCAAAGCCTTAACTTCAGCAGGCAAGATTAGCAGAGGCGCACTGGTTAGAAACGCCCTCTCGGGTGCAGCGAGTAGCGTAGCTGGTGCCTATCGTGAAGGTGGTCAAAACACTAAGCTCAGTGACGCCTTAAGTGGCGCACCTATGGGCGCAGTAATGGGCGCAGCTATGCCTATCGGATTTGAAAAGTTTGGCAGTCTAAAAAATAAGCTAACAGGCACTGATTGGCGTAAGTATCTGCCCAAGTCTACTATGGGCAAGGTAGCTTTAGGTGGCGGTGCTTTATATGGTGGCAGTAAATTATTGCCGTTATTTGGCGGTGGCGGACAGAACCAGTATCAAGACCAGTACCAAGATGATGAAGATGAATATGGAGGAGGCTACTACTAATGTTTGGCAGTATTTTAAGTAAATTGTTCAGAAGCTCAGGCGATGATATTGCCCGAGGCGTTGCTAATAGTGCCTCTAGGGGGTTAGCAAGTAGCCTAGCTAGAAACTATGGCGACGATTTAGCTAATGTCGCAGTAGCCAGTGCCTCTAGGGGCTTAGGCAAGAGTGCCTTATCTAATCTGGGGCGTGAGATAGCTGATGATACTGCTCAGAGCGTAGTCAAAAAAGGCGGTTTTCTGAACTCAGTGGCTGATTTACTGGAGAAGAGCGGCGAGACGGCAATGAACACGGGCAGAAGCGTTACAAGAGCCGGTATGGCTAAAGTTGCCCCGGACGCTAAGCACAACATTGCTGAAGTATTCAGACGGACAGGTATCTCAGACCCGGGGGCTCAGGCAGAGCTGGGACGGACATTGACTGGTACTGAAGATGCTATTTTGGACAAAGCAATCAATAGCACCAGGTCGGCTACTGATGTACTGGATATGACTCATTTTGACTTACCTACCCGTGAATACGAAGCGGTATTGAACAGTTTTCCGTCTAACTTACGACCGCTAATTGACCATTACACCCCTGTACAGATGGAGAAGTTACTCAAGAGTGAGGGTAGCAGGCTGATGTATACAGCTAACAAGGCTGGTGATAAGACCTTGGGCGGATTGATGATGGACATGGGCGACAAGATTGCTACAGGTATTGATAACGCCGTAGAACAGGTTAGACCGGGTGCTACTCAAGAACTGTACGAGAACTCTATCAATGAGCTCAAAAGACTGGCTGGTGAGGCTAGGTTACAGAACAATACACCTTTCATGAAAGCTTACGATAAGCTGGCTCAGGAACTGGAAGCCACCCCGGCAGCAGAGAGGACTATTGCTAACTTGCGCTCATTTAAGCGTGACTTTGTCAACGGTGAGAAGCTGGAGCGATTATCTGACCAGGCTCAGGGCGGTGGTGCTTTACTGGGCAACTCAGGTGGTGGTCGTGGTATGGGTGGTATGCCTAAGGGCTTGACTAATTTACTGGACACCTTAGTCGGTACGCCGGCTCAAGCGGCGACAGGCAAGCTTGGGTCAACCTTAGTAGGTGCTGCCGATAAGCTTAGAGATGAGGGCGTACAGAAGGCTATCAAGCGAGGCGCAGTCGCAGCGGGTGGTATTGGAGCACTATCCATGCTGGGTGACCAGTTGGGCGGTAGACAGGCTAGAGGTAGTAGTATGCCCGGCGGTGGCTCAGAAGCTGACGGAATGGGCTCGGCTATGGGCGGCGTTGCCGGTAGCCCAAGAGATGTATCTAACGGGTTAGCTGCTGCTAATTCAGCGAGCAATGACACCATTGCTGGCTATTCTAGAGAAGACTTGGAGAACGCTTATGTCAAGGCACTGATGGATGGTAATACCAAAGCGGGTAAGTCAATAGCTAGTATTATCGATTTACTGGATAGCAGAACTAAAGCCGCCACTAAAGCCTCAACCGCCAAAAGCAGTGCCGCTGATGCGAAAACGGCAGCTAAGCAGAACTCTGCCCGCACTCAGATGAGTAGCTTGATGAAACTGTACCGACAAGCCGGTGGCGGTCATGGTGTAGGTGGGCACTTAACTAATGCCCTCAATGCCATTACCGCTGACAGCGTCAACCCGGCGGCAGGAGCATACAACTCTCAGCGTCAAGCTTTAGCCGTAGCCTTGGCTAGAGCCAGTGGCGATAGCGGCACACTGTCTGATATGGATATCAAGTCATACATGTCAATGGTGCCCGATATCGCCGATAATCCGGTGAAAGCTAGACTTAAGATACAGTCAATCTATAACATGCTGGGGCAATAGAATGCTAAACAGCGTATTATCGAAGCTGTTCTCTGGAGCTGGCAATTTAGCTGATGTCGCTGCCCGAAGTATAGGCAAAACAGCCACTAATCACTTGGATGATTTACTGGGTGGCGTTGCCAAGCGAGCGACCAGAGCCGTCAAGAAGGTTGCCGATAACGACCTGGATGACCTACTAAGCAAAGCCGGCAATTACCTCAGTAAACATGCTGATGATAATGCCGGCAAGTTGGCAGATAGCTTAACCGACCGCCTGGGGCTAGCCTTCTCAGAAGGAGACGTGCCCGTTAGTAAACTGGTGAGGCTGAAAGAGTACCAGCCAAGAACCACCGCCAGTGGAGCGGGTACTACTAAGAGTGTCTTTGAGAAAGGTTACCAGGAGGGGATGGTTGACCAGCCGATTGTAGTGCGTAAGGTGGGCGATGATTTTCAGGTGTTAGGTGGACACTCTAGAACTATGGGGCTGGAGCAACGAGCTAAGGCGGGGCTAGATAATCCCGAGTCTATCAAGGCTAGGATTTATCAGGATATAACAGATGACGAAGCTAAGCAGATAAGCCGTGGAGCTAACCAGGGAGGTCAATATGAGAGCACGCTGGACATGGCAAAGTCGATTGCCGAGAGTAAACGGTCGGGGTTAGAGCCACAAGTCGAGCGCAACAACATTAAGCGTGGCACTGATTTTGACGATTACAGCTATGCCTGGGACGCTATCGAACACAACCCGAAGATGCAATCTGTAATTAACGAGAACATGGATTTTAGCCCGGATACTCTGATAGCTACCTCACGTAACGCCCGCAATCGGGGCATGAGCCAAGACAAGTTTATGAGCGTGGTGGAAGGACTATACAACGCCGACAAGCTATCTAAGAAGAACGTGGATAACGTGGTCAATCTGATGACAGGCAAGCTGAAGAGCCTTAAGATAAAAGACGCTCAATCTACCCTGTTTGGTGATGATGTAGGGCGAGCTATCGATGCGGTTGACTTGCTATCTGATTTTGAAAACATATCGGGGGATATTAAGTCTAAAATGAATGCTATCAAAAAGGTTCAGGGACTTGACGATATGTCTGACGAGGTAGTAACCGCCCTCGGTAACCAGACGGCTAAGCTGGAGGACAAGCTTAAGAATATCCAAGATGAGATACTCAGTCGATATAATGATAGGGTTGCCAGCTCTGCTAAACAAGCCCCAACCCCCACCTTTGGTAGTCTGCCACCTCAGATTGACGAAGAGAAGCTGGCTGAAGCCATACCCGTATCAGACAACCAGGCTGGCTTATTTGGCGATTTAGAACCAAAGACGGTCAACAACACAATTAGCAAGCCAAAGCCTCAGAAACGTGCCCGTGCGCAGACAGATAGCGAGAATGGCACACACCAAGTACCAGTTATGGAGATTAACCAGTACTGGGACAGAGGCAACGTGCCTGTGCACAATTTGACACCCGAACCAGCCGAGATAATCGAGCAGGTACGGCACTACCTGCCCCAAGTTAAGGAAAGCGATATCCAAGAACTGCCTAACCATATGCTTACACGGTCAAAGCCTCAGGTGATTAAGCCAAAGAGAACAGAGGCACTAGCCCTTAAAACAGCTGTAGATAACCTACCTGATGTCGCTCAATTAAAAAAGATGAGCAATCAGGAGCTGTTGGATTTTGTGAAAAACTGGCGCAAGTCTACACCATACAACATTTTGACAATGGGGCTAACTAGAACTATCAATCAAAAGCAAAAAGACAATAACTAAAAACGGTCACAGTTTGGGCGAATATCTGTGGTATATTCACCCTATAAGATAAGCAAGGAGAAGAAATGACATTTTCTGAACGAGTTAAGACAATTACCTACAACGAGATATTGCCGTCGATTGTGGATACGGTCAATCAGAGCAACATCTTTACCGCCAGGGCGTTATCTAACCCTAAGCCGTGGCGAGGTACTACTGTCAATCAGCCTATCCAGATTGCTAACTCAACAACCGGTGGCTCATTTGACGGTATGGATGAGTTTGACACCTCAGCCACTAACAACGTGCGCAGCATGACTTGGTATGTCAAGGGTTATGAGCAGAGTATCGTTATCCCTGGTATCGAGCAGTCTGTCAACGAGACCGCCAATAAGGGAGCTGTACGCTTGCTTGGTGCAAAGATGGACGAGGCGGCGAACTCTCTGTCTGATGGTGTCGGCAACCTGTTATATGGTTATGGTAACGGTAAAGACTTTGATGGATTGGGGCTTATTGTCGACGACGGTACTGCTACCTCTTCTTATGCAGGCTTAAGTCGTGCTGAACTGCCGAATATCAACGGTCACGTCACCGCAGCGGCAGCCGGCAAGATGACTCTCGACCTTGTCTCCAAGGCGTTTGACGACGCTTCAGCGGCGGGCTCATCGCAAGAGTCACCTGACATTGCCTTCACCACTTCTCAGATCTGGAGTCTGTTTGAAAGCTTGTTGCACAAAAACAACAGCTTGCAGGCGCACTATGACGCTACAGCCATTACCGGCTACAACCGTGTGAATGGCAAGACCCCACGTGGCACTAGCGTACCTGCTCAGTCTCTGAAAGGTGCTTGGGGTGTCGATGCTATCAGCTACCGCGGTAAGCCTGTAGTGGCTGATGACAAGTGCCCGAACGGTCGGTTCTACTGGATTAACGAGCACTACCTGGAGTACCGCAATCTAAAGGGTCAAGACCTGAACAACTACAACAACAAGAACAACATAACTGAGGGTACATATTCAGATATTAAAGACCAAGTACCGTCGTTCTTGCAGATGCGTGACTTCATGCAGCCTATCAACCAGTACGGTAAGATTGGTTGGTTAGTGATGCTTGGTAACCTAATCCACCGACAGCCACGACGCAACAGTGTGATTACAGGTATTAAGTCAATAGCCTAGGGCGACCTGCCACAACTAAAAAGCCACCTCTTACGGGGTGGTTTTTTATTGTTCTTGCCACTTGGTCGGTGAGTGCGTATCAGCGTTACGCCAGTGCTGAGGCTTAGTAGTTGCACCTTGCCACTTGGTCGGTGAGTGCGTATCAGCGTTACGCCAGTGCTGAGGCGACATTGGTCGTGGTGGGCGTCTTAAAACAGACTTGCCCTTCAGAGACGCCGTAAACACGCCATATATCCGAGATGCACCCTTTATCGTAATAGTCGCTTCATTAGCAACGACGGCACTACCAAGCAGTATGAGAGACGGTTGGATATGTATCCTAGCCCCGCCCTTGATAAATGCCTGTTTAACAAAGACGCTGACGACCGACCTACCGCCAATCTGCTTAGTCTGATACTTGTTTAGTCTAGCTTTGCCTCTAAGCTGAATATCCTTGTTTACGCCTGTAACAATCTTGGACTTGCCGACAATCGATGCGGTGACTGGTTTAAGAATATCTGCCCTACCCTTTATCTGAGTAGACATGTTCTTATTTATGACCGCCTTACCTCTAATTACATCAATGTCAGCCCGCTCTATCCTAGCTGAGCCCTGGATGGCGATAGCGTTTTGCGCCCTAGGTGCACTGGCACCGCCCGTGGCAAATGAATACTGGGTGTAGGTCACACCGACCTCGCCGGGGCGACCTGTGTAGTTAACTAAACCAATCTCACCACTATTATCACCGAACTTACGTACAGCATCTATCTGCCAGTTAGCCGGCTCAGCCTCGCCGTCACGCCATATCTTAGCGTACTGGCGGTTATTATCCGACCTGAACCTCACCCAGTAAGGCGTGCTTAGTGACCAATTGTAGTGGTAATAAGCTATTCCCTCATTACGGGTATCGTCATTTAGAAACAACGACAAGCGTCCATAGCTAGGGATATAGCCTAGCGTCAATCCTTGTGGGGCTGACCTATTGTAGCGGTGTCCTAAGATACCATAGCTACCTACATTTTGATTACTAGTCCAGACGATAACACGGGTGAGTGACTCAACTACTGATGCGCCAGGCTCATACTGCCGACAACGGATAAAGACTTGACCTTTATTGTCTGCCTTAATCCAGATACAGCCATGTTGGTCAGGGGCAAAAGCGATATGATTGCCCGGGTCTTGGTCTACTATCCAGTTAGGGTTATCTCTAGGGATATTGCCCGGTGGCTCATTAGAAAAATCAGTAAAATATTCATTCATCTTATTACTATCTTACCAGTAAACAAAAAAGACGCCTGGGGTGAGCTAGGCGTCTTCGCAACATGCATCGTAAGAGTGGGATAAACCAGTCAAAAGACCACTCTAACGACAGGTAATGACCCGCAAGCGGGAAAAGATTAAGAGAAAACCCGCTTACGAGAAAGATTGTGTGTGGTGAAAGTACAAAGCATACTAGTAAAATCAACCAAAAACCTAATATGCTACACCAATATAGTATCAAGACAGCTATCTAACTACAAGCTATTTTGTAATTATTACACCATCCAGATAACCAGTTGTAGTAGCTCGATATTCACTCATTTTTCTTGTCATCCTTCACAATATCTAAATATGGCGCATCAGGTATGACAATCACGTATGACACATCGTTGTATCTGTAGCCGATTGTGTGACTCTTGACTACTGGTTTTGAGCCGTCTTCCATCTTCTGCTCCATAGTGCGGTAGTAGATGAGCTCGGCAGGCTTACAGTTAATGTCATAAATAAACTGTTCATCGCCTGCTAACTTAAGGGGCATGTTGTTGACATAGAAGATACGGGCTTCCAGGTCTAACAAAACGGCTTGACTATCATCGGTAATGTCTTGCAAGACAAAAGCCACCAATGGCGTCTTCTCACGCTTATCTTCTACGTCCCTAAAAGCAGACGGGTTGTACTCTTTGGCTGGGTCATACTTAGAGTAATGGTCGTCATCGGGTTGAGTAATGCGTGTACCATCACTAAAGATGGCTTGCCATTTATATCGTTGTCCGTCCGTCATCACTAGTTCTCGTTCCACCTAAAGGCTAATGTTAGTTCAGGTGTATCACCGGGCTGAGCACTACCGGTGGTCTGTAACTGAGTAACCATGTACTGGGTGTAGCCAGCCATCGTTAGTCTGTCTCCTACAGCCGTCCCTTCCGGTCCTGCCGGTGCAAACTTGACCGGCTCACCGTTATCCAGAGATACAGGGTTGCTTAAGTCTTTAGCTCCCGCCAAAGCCCCTCTGGTCGGTGTAGTGTAGGTGCTAGTAACTAGCCCAACCAACTTAGTGTTAGGGCTGACTGAGCCACCTGTGTGAGCAAACCTGCCCATAGATAACTGATTGAAGGTACCCGTGAACTTAACAAAGGTGTACTTAGGGTAACTGTTAGTCCCCGCTAAGATAGTAGCGTTAGCAGTTGACGTTGTAGTATCGTCAACTGACTTCCAGTTGACGTTATTAGTGTTATTGCGGGTAGCACCTTTAGCCGGGCTTCCCGTGGCAGTTCCGTTGTCTTCTTGCCATTGTGCGATTGCTGTCATACCTTAAGCTTATCATATAATAGCGTCGCCGTGCGTGCCTGCTTGATAGAGGTGTTAGGATTGACGACTATCACCTTAGCGTCCAGCTTGCCTAAACTGTTTAGTCCACCAAAACCGATGAATAACTTATCGTACATAATCCGATAGAGTAACTCGGCCGACCGCATCTTGTGTTCGGTCATAATAAAATGACCACCGATAAGGGATATATAAGCATCTCCATCGGGGTCAAAATTGACGGTGAGCATATCGGTGTTGTCTTTGTCGTACAGCTTAAACCAGATAAGGTAGTGTGAACGTCTGGTGAACTCGTGAGGGTCACCATGTAGATACCAGACTAATCGGTTTAGTGCCTCCTCATCACTACCGCCCTGTTCAATAGCGTGACCGTCTCTGAACAGGGCAGTCCAAGCAAAAGGGGCTTTAGGCGTTATTGTCCATCTTGTTCTTTTCATAGTTCTTTGAGCTGATACCCAAAATTGTGCCCAGGCAGGTAATGACCGCTCCTGCGATGATAGTGACCACTTCAGTAGCAGGTAGCCCTAAAGCTACAGCGATAGTGGTGTAGCAGGTTAGCAGGGCAGGTAAGATTACCTGTACCGCTAGCTTCAATCGGTCATAAGTCTTATTGTCTAATTCTAAGTTATTCATAGTTCCTCCTTTTAATAACATTCTCCATAAATCTCACCGGTCGATAGATTGCGTCTAGCGATATAGCACCTCATACCTGAGTTACCTCTATAGCTAATCCAGCGATAGCCGTTGATATCAATATAACCTTCATAGTTGACCGTCTCACCGGGTGCTAACGTGCCTACGACAGCACCAGCCCCGACAGACGGGTCACGCCTAATGTTCATTGTATCGGTAGCCTTAAAGGTGGCGTGCTGTTCAACCAGCGTATGAGCTCCCGACGGTTTAGCTTCATCAGGATTGACCTTACCTAAATCAGGCAGTAGATAGACACCACCAAAGATAGAGACATGAGCAAACCAGCCATGAACGTCTGACACCAGCCACCTATCGTCACCATCGACCGCCTCGCCATGCACATAGCCTTTCATCTTGACCCAGGTGTTAGCAGGGTAGGTAGCCATTATTTCGCCCGTTAGAGACGGCTTATTGCGCCAATTACCATTATAGTCATGATATAGCCACATACCAGGATTAAGGGATTGACTGGCTAATCTAGGCACTGGCACTTTTGATTGCTCTGGTGCGGTAAAAGTACCGCCATTTATGATAGCGTTAGCCTTATCTACTACATATTGTCCTCTCGATGTACTCTTAAGCACGCCCGGGCAAGCCGTCGGGAAAAAGTCACTGTGATAGAAGACATTCTCACCTATCTTTAGCCCACGCCAGCCCAGGTACTTAGCGATATTAGCTACCAGCTCTGCTCCAGTATCTAAAGTCTCTCGGGCAATATCCCAGCTCGGTGCGCCAGTAGAGTTGACAAACTCGATACTGATTGAACGCTTGTTCTGCTCCCAGTTACCTACCGCCCAAGCCGTATTCTGAGGCTCGACATATTGACAGACTTGCCCGGGTGATACGCCATAGTGGGCACTGGTGGCAATGTTCCTATTCTGAAAAGTTGCTCCGATACCCGCAAAACTGGTTGTAGCAGCGTGATGCAAGACAATCTTATCTATAGTAGCTCCATCCCTGCCGATAGTGTGGTTGGGTGATAGCCACTTCTGTTCAAAGTACGCCATCTACTCCCCCTTGCCCATAGCTTCCAGTTCCTCGGGGTCTACGGGGATAGCTACCTCTAATTCTCCAGGTCTAATGTCCATTATTTTATTTCCCTCTCCTTGACCACCGTCATGGTCTTAGTTACTTGTGCTTTAAGCTCATCCAGCTGGCTTTGGTAGTGATTAGTGATAGATATCAGTATCACTGTCACAAAGCCTGCTCCGACAATCTTAATTAGTGAGTTTTCCAGTACTTGCGATAGTTTACCGATTAGTGAGTTATCTTTAACGGCTAATCTGGTTTCTATCTGAGTGACTGAGGCTTGTATATGGTCTAGGCTCTGAGCATGCTCCCCAAGTTCCTTAGACAGGTCACGCTCAAAGGTGTCTAGACGTCCTCTAAGTTCTCCAATCTGCCGACTAACTTCATCCATACCCTCATTTTAGCAACTACTTACTGTTTTTGGGCGGTCTTCCGACAGGCTTCTTAAACTTTATCTCTTTAGGTGCCTCAGGTTCATCCTCATCAGCAAAACCTAGATTGTCGATATCGTCAGCAATATTCTCACGCATCTGCGCCAAGTCCTCGGTCTTAACCTCGACGGGGGCTGGTTGATGCTTGTTGTCTATCATATCGATTAGCTCTGCCACATCGACCTTGCCCTTGTAGACACGGGGGATGAACTCACGCATAAACTCGGGGTTGTTGAACATGATGACCACGTCACCATCTATCTGTACGTAACGCTTATACATTCGCTCGATAGCCACATAAGCCTCTCCGCCTGTTACTGCGGTACTCTCGCCAGGCTTGAGTATCTTCTTGTCCTGTACGCCGTGATAAACACGCTTGCCTGCACCCGATGTCTGCTCCGACTTAGGTTGCTTGGCAGGATTAGCGTATACCCATCCCATAGAATACTTGAATGGGTTGGTTAGCTTAACGTAATCACTCGGTTCAAACATACCTCGCAAAATCTCACGCATCGATTGAGATGAGGCTACTTCAGTCCCCCTAGTGCTTGAGTCAAGGTCTTGAGTCAGCGTATCTTCTAAATTGTCGCTCTGGTCTGCATTGCTGGTGTTTTCTGCCATATTCCTCCTTTATTCAAAATCATCCAGATAGTAATCTATTATGTCGCTCGGCATTGTCCCCGGTGGAAAAGTGTGCCTCTGTTCAGGCATAGCTTTACCCTTTGCTCCGCCGTTGATATTGCTTGACTTAGCCTTACGCATCTTGTCTGTCGGGGTGGTGGCCGGCTTGGGCTTCAATGCATCGGGGTGCTGAGCCTTGTATAGATAGGCTGCGGTCTCGATAGAGATATTCTCACCTTGACGATGATGCTGTTCCCATAAGCCAAGCACGTTGTTTACGTAAGCCAGCTCTGCCGACCCCTCGTACTCTTTACTACCACGCTCACCAGGTATTTTAGGCAAAATACCACTAGCCTGTAGCTTCTCGACGCCCCGCACTATCGTCTGAGCCTCACGTTGCCGTTCCAGCTCTCGATTGTAATCCTCGACCGCTTTGGTCACCTGAGCGTTGAGTTGTTCTGCTCGATAAACTTGAGCCGGTAGCTCCTTAGAGTAGAATTGCGTCTTCTCCGCCTCATCAGCCCACTCAAAGTCAGGTGGTATCTGCTCGTCAGACTTAATCCTAAGAACACCGTCCTTACCTCTAATTGTCAGATAAGGTAGCTGATTATAGATATACTTACCCTCTTCGGTCATCTTTGACCACACGGCGTCAGGTAGCTCTCTTGGTTGACTAAAACGTGGGTCTTCGGGCTGAGGTTGGTCTTGCTTTTTGGTAGCCACCATACCCCGTCGTTCAAGCTCAGCTCGCAACATCTCGTCACTGATTGACTGCGGTTGGTCTTGCTTTTTCGGGGCTTCGGGTTCTTGTTTTTCCTGAGGCTGTTCAGGCTCGGGTTGCTCATCTTTTTGTTCGCCTTCGCCCCCTTGCTCATCCTCCTGCTCTTGGTCGGGTTGCTCTTGGTCAGCCTCATCATTCTGAGACTCTTCCTGATTAGCTTCAGACTGAGCTTCGTCTTGGTTGGTATCTGATTGCCCCTCGTCCTGAGTCTCTTGCTCTGGCTGTTCTGGCTGATTATCCTGCCCAGTATCGGGCTGTTCGGATGACTCATCGTTAGCCAAAGCACTCTCTAAGATATCGGCGATATCGCTCATCTATCTCCTTTCTTATTACAATTTTAGTCTATCTTAAAATGTTGTTTATGTCACTATGCGTTATCTGAGCCATTTTGACCACTGAACAAACTGGATAAGACGCCCGCTCCACCTAGTCCAAGCACGTATGGATTGACAAGCCGTCGTCCTTTCTTAGCCATGTTGCCAAGGTAGGATTGGATACCTTCATCAACGTTGTAGGGTTGGATATTCTTGACGCCCAGCTTGCCCAAATTATCCATAACCTCTGCGCTACCTTTTCAGCGATATCATCGCCTCTACCCTTGAGCAATCTCTTAAATAAACTGCTTAAGACGCTCATTCTAGCCTCCTAGCAATCCACCTAGTGTACTAATGGCGTCTTGAGGTATACCTGCGTCCTGGATAGATACAGGGGCTTCTTGGTTGGGTACAGCGGGCATATTCTGGATAGGTGGTTGTTCGGGCTGGGCTTGGTCAGGCGGCATCGGTGGCTGGGGTTGTTGTTGAGTCATCATCTCTGGCGGTACTTCAGGTGCTTCAGGGGTAATCGGTATACTCGGGTCTACCAGTAATCCAGCCTGGTCAGCCTGCTCTAGTCTCACTCGGTTACCCAGGTCAATCACGCAACCTTGGATGTAGTCCAGTAGCTTCTTCTGTCGGTCAGGCTTAGCATACAAGAATTGGTCAGTCATCAGTAACTTACGCATAGCTAAGATATAGCCTGGTTCGATATCTTGACGTGGCTCGGCATTATTGCCGCCCATAATGGTGACAAAGTCGATATAAGCTTCACGGTTGTCCACCTCGGTCTTGACATCGCTAACCAGGCTGGTCGGGTCTACCTTGAACTTGACTAAAGCTTCATAACGTTTATCGGCGTCATGTAGCGATAGGTCTTTGAACAAGTTGTACGGGTCAATTAGCCCCATCTTAGCCATCGCCATAGCTACATTCTCTCGTCTCTCACGGTCTACCTTGAGTAATGAGCCATGAGAGATAGAGATAGAGGCAATATCGGGCATGGTAGCTCTGGATAGCTCGGTGTAGACAAACTTACCATCAGTATCTCTGGTGGCAAAGGGGTGCTTTTCGTCATAGTAAACTTTCATCATCTGCACCAGTAACTTAAAGTAGCTATCCAGGCTCATCTCGATAGCTCGTACAATCTCGTCCTGCCTACCACTAGCTTGAGACTTAATCATCTGAGCCTCACCTAGAGTGTTCACATTGTTGTCACTATCACTACCCCTGAACTGGCTTGGCGCACCTAAAATATCGTGGATAGCATTCTTGATATCCTGTTTATCGTTTATGACGTAATTAGGCAACAGGTGTGGTTCTATCTCCCCATAGGCACTGCTGACAGGCTGTTCAGGTGCTGTCTCCAGCAATATCTTCTGGTTAGGGTCACGGGTAATATTCTCCGCCGTCTCCTGCTTGATTGCCCCAGCCTTAAAAACCAGGATAGAGTTAGCCGTATCGGCATTTTCGACAATCTGTCGCCCTCGCTTATTCAAAACGTCTTGTAATGGTATAACCTGCTCAAGCGGGGTGGTCTGGTCAATTAGTGATGAGCCGTCATTGATATAGTTAAAGAAGATATACGGTTTTGTCGGTCTGTCTAAGAAGTTATTGACAGCCACGCCCTCACCGTCATAGAGATAATTCGGGTTTTTCATTTTGTCAAAGACGACGTCCTTGTAATACCAAGCTACACACTCCTGCTCGCCATAATCAGCCGTATCGTCAGTAAACCATATCTCGTTATAAGCTATCATCTCGTTAAATAGCTTTTGGCTCCATCGTTCTCTACCCAAGGCTTTGAGCAGTGCATCTTTCTTATCAGGGAATTGCTTCACCAATTCGCCCACACTCTTCAGACACACCTCGCAAATAAACCGCGGCTCTTCACATAAGAGACAGTTCTTATCCAAAATCACCCTGGCAGGGTCAACAGCGACAGGCTTGATATCATTCGACTTTTCGTCCCACATCAGCTTAATAATGCCGACTCGCTTCAGATACATGTTCTTGACGGCAGACTTTATCTTCTCAGCCAACTTGTGACGTTCAGTATGGATATTAATAGCCCGCTCCAAGTCTTCAGCCATAACCATCGACTGAGTTTTATCATTGTCAGGTACTACCTCACATGAAGGCTCTGAGGCAGTGACGTAAGCCATGATAGCTTGCACGTCGGTAAAGATAATATTCTCCTGATACGGCACTTGATGAGGATAAAGCAACGTCTTGTCTATCTGCTTGCCCAAATAATATCGCTCGTTCTGATTGCGCACGTTCTCTAGATTATAGCCGTCCGTGTTATTCCAGTAATCTTTGCTGCCATCAATCCAGCGTCTAAAGTTAGAGATGAGTTGTCTATCGTCTATATCCAGCTTTAAGACAGCCTGTTCGTCTACGACGTCTGTCTGGTCAGTAATGACGTCTACTGAGGGGTCATGAAAAAGTGGCTGCTGATTATCGTTCATATTATGGCTATCATAGCACGCTATAGCCATTCCGCCACTGTCTAAATAGTGCGCCAGTCACGTTTTGGCTGATTAGCCTCTTTGACCAGACGTTCAATATCTAGCCCCACATCTTTGTACACGTTATGTAGCCCTGCTACAAACGACGGCGTCACCTTCTTGACTATCTGGCTACGATTGACCAATGAGCCTCTCACTCGGTCAGCCGTCAGCAGTGTGTAGAATAGGGCGTCCAGGGCGTGGTCGACGTTGTCTTTATCCAACTCTTCACCGCCAGTCTCTTTAGCGTAAACAATAGTCGGTAGTGTTTTTATCAGATAGTTACAGGTGCGGTGAAAAAGTAATGACGGCTCGTTATCTAGGGCGTTAGCAAACATATTATGCAATGTATCGATAGCACTAATCTTCTTGTCTCTCATCATCTTGTCGGCTCGCACATAAATAGGTCTTATGTCGGGTGGTAACAAATCGGTCTGCTCCTTGAACGCTTCAGCAATAGTCTTGTCAGCCCCGCCAGAGTGAGCATAAGCGTCGTGGGGCATAGCAAAGACATCAACAGGGTCTTTCTCTTGAATACGGGCAAACTCTTTAGCCCACCACTCTGAGCCATGGTGATTGCCATGTTTTTCTCTAAAGATAAACGCTCGTTCTTTGCCGTCACCTATTTTGTCAAACATCGCCCACAGCAACACACACTCATCGTTGTAGCCCCAGTCCATACCACATATCTTCCACGACGACTTGTATTGTCTTTGAGTTATACCAAACTCGGCAAACTTATCAAACACGTGTCTTTGGGTGCTAAAGTCGTCAAAAACTGCACCGAACTGCACATCCCACGACCCGTTTCGCCAAGCCTCGTATAGTTCAGGATTAGTCTGTTTTAGCCCCTCTAGCTGCCTAACGTATTCAGGGTCTGCTTTCATCAGGATAGGATTGCTGTCAATGGTGGCTGGTATATACGCTCGCCATAGCCCAGTCTGCTTGTCAATGACGACCTGCCAATGAGTTTTATGTTCTTTGCCTTCATAGTCATACCACTTATAGGTGTTGTGAACCACATCGCACAGGTCAGTATCGGGTGTGACAAAACGTTCTTTGACCCACGCCATACCCACGCCGCCTGGATTAGTAGTGCTGAACACTTGAGGATATAAATCATGATATTTACTTCTAGCTGAGCTGATAAGTCTAAGATACATGTCTTCATAAGGTATCTGGGTCAGCTCTTCGATATTGATACGGCAATACTCGTGTCCCTGATATTTCGTATAGCTGTCCTCGTCGTTCAAGTGACCACCAAGTAATCTGCCTCTACCGTTACCAGTGAATAGTAGAGGCTTGTGAGTTGTTTTAATCCCCAAAAATTGATACGCCTCTTTGGCTCGCCACTCAAAGTCAGTTAAATCATCAGCATTACGTCTAATAACTAATTGTTTAGCTCTCTTGTTCGCTAATCTAACGCCAAGCAGGGCTATCGATAAATCAGTTTTACCACCGCCTCTCGCCCCGCCGTATAAAATCTCACGAAAACGCCTATCACTAGCTACGGCTGAGGCTAACGTCTGAGGCCCCGGCATCGGTACCCAGTAGCCCGATGAGCGTAACTTGTTAGCCTTGTCGTTTCCCAGCGTCTTCAGACGGCTTGACGTCACCTTGGTCAATCTGTCGCCCCTTTTCATCGATGAAATCTTGACCTGACACTGGCAATATAAAGCCTCTAACGCTAGTCATCTTGGCGTCGATATCAACGTTAATTTTGCCATTCAAACTGTTTTCAGACTTTTTGCCGTAAATAAAATCGTAAAGTTTTAATAATCTGTCGCTAGAGACTTTTATCTTTTCGCCTGGTGCATTTCTGACGAAAATCTCTTTCAGTACGGCAATATCTAAAACGTCGCCAACTCTAGCTGTGCCATCGAACTCGTCATTGTCCAACCGCCTGAACAAGTCTTTCAACTGTTCATAACTGACGTCGTTTAATAATATCTCTAGCCGTCCACGTGGCGTCCGCTCTTTCTTCCAAGTGCCGTTCGCACGTTTTCCGACGCCGATTGCAAAACCATTCTTGCCGTCTGCTCTTTTACTCATAGACTAATTATACCTCATGACGTCAACCTGATGCTGTTATTACAAT
>ERZ773063.205-NODE-205-length-40273-cov-11.521508_pt1 | contig 40273 bp, 42 predicted proteins | sample MGYA00580625_ERZ773063 | MGnify/ENA primary metagenome ERZ773063 (study PRJEB29015, sample SAMEA2738022) | human oral metagenome | biome: human oral; feature: human-associated habitat; material: dental | place: China | collected 2042 ... | reverse complement strand
ATCGCGTGCAGCGCATCCCCGTCACCGAGTCGGGCGGGCGTATCCATACCTCAGCGGTCACGGTCGCCGTTCTGCCCGAGGCGGAGGAGGTCGAGGTTACGATCGATCCGAACGAGCTGCGCATTGACACCTACTGCGCCTCAGGCGCGGGCGGTCAGTATGTCAATCGCACGGAGACCGCGATTCGCATCACGCACATACCGACGGGCATTGTCGTGCAGTGTCAGGATGAGAAGTCGCAGCTCAAGAACCGCGAAAAGGCAATGAAGGTCTTGCGTGCGCGCCTCTATGACCGCGCACAACAGGAGCAGGCGGATGCCGTCGCCGCTGACCGCCGCAGTCAGGTCGGTTCGGGCGACCGCAGCGAGCGCATCCGCACGTACAATTTTCCGCAGGGACGTGTGACCGATCACCGCATCGGTCTGACGCTTTACAAGATCGACGCCGTGCTTGACGGTGAGCTGGATGAGATTCTCGCGGGACTCATCACGGCGGATCAGGCAGAGCGCCTGAAACAGGTGAACTGATGGCAGATGCTGTTTGGACGATAGCGCGACTCCTTACGTGGACGACCGATTTCTTTCACGAGCATGGCATTGAGAGTCCGCGCCTCGACGCGGAGGTACTGCTCTCCGCTGTGCTCGGCAGAGATCGGATGTATCTCTATGTGCACTTTGATGAGCCGCTCGAACCGGATGAACTCGCGCGGTTTCGTGCCTATGTAAAAGAGCGAGCGGCGCATGTGCCGCTCGCCTATGTGCTCGGACGACGCGAATTTATGGGGCTCAACTTTCGTGTCACGCGCGATACGCTCATCCCGCGCCCCGATACCGAGGTGCTCGTACAGTGTGCTCTGGACTTTCTGCGCGCGCGTACGGACGGAGGTGCGGATGATCTTCGGATTGCCGATATCGGGACGGGCACAGGTGCGATTGCGCTCTCCGTGATTCATTATACGGAGGGGGCATGTGCGGATGTCGTCGATATCTCACCCGCAGCCGCTGCGGTCGCACGGGAAAATGCAGAGAAACTCGGGCTGACGGAGCGCCTCGACGTTCATGTGGGCGATCTGCTCGCACCGCTCGCGGGGCGCAGCTACGATATGATCCTCTCGAATCCGCCCTATATTCCCTCGGCAGATATTGCGGAGTTGATGCCGGAGGTATGCCGCTATGAGCCGCATCTCGCGCTCGACGGCGGCGCCGACGGGCTGGACATCTATCGCCGCCTGATGGCAGACGCGCCTACACTTCTCAAAGATGGCGGTGCGATCGCCGTCGAGGTCGGGATGGACGAGGCGAAAGCCGTCGCAGAACTTGCAATCGCGCATCCGCGCATCGTGCGAACGGAGATGTTGAAGGATCTTGCGGGCATTGAGAGAGTCGTTGTGGGGTATACACAATAGAAGCCCATATGCTGTAAAAAGCCTCCTCCGTTTCGACGGGGGAGGAGGACCACGCGAAGCGTGGTGGAAGGGGCGCCTCTGCCTAAAGGCATAGAATTTTCATTAAGGAACCACTGATAAAATGAAGTCCGTCAGATTGGCGCAGATTTTTTCGTCCGATTGAGGCAGCAAACCGGACGCATAGCCAAAGCTATGTGGAGGATTTGCTAACGAAAAGCGGACAAAAAAGATGTGCTAAGATGGCGGTGCTGAATTTATCAGTGATTCCTTAAAGGAGGGACACGATGGACACGGAGATTCTTCGTCCGACTGCGCCCGCAGATTTCGAGCGTGCCGCTGATCTCATTCGCAGCGGTGCGCTCGTCGCGTTTCCGACGGAAACCGTGTACGGACTCGGCGCGAACGGGCTCGATGCGGCGGCGTGCACGCGTATCTACGAGGCGAAGGGACGCCCCTCTGACAATCCGCTCATCCTTCACATTGCCGATCTTATGATGGCATATGAGATTGCCTCCGACGTTCCGCCAACTGCCGCACATCTCCTCACCGCATTTGCCCCCGGCCCCCTCACCGTCATCCTGCCGAAAGCCGCGCACATCCCCGACATCGTGACGGGCGGGCTCGCAACCGTCGGCGTACGTTGTCCCGACAACACCATCGCACGCCACTTGATCCGTGCGGCGGGCGTGCCGATCGCCGCGCCGTCCGCGAATACCTCGGGGCGTCCGAGTCCGACGACGGCGGCGATGGTTTACGAGGATATGGCAGGGCGTATCCCGCTCATCCTCGACGGTGGGAGCTGTCGCCTCGGCGTGGAGTCGACCATCGTTGACTGCACGGAGGAGGGGGCTCTTACGATCCTCCGCCCCGGTGCCGTTACGCGCGAGATGATCGCGATGGAACTGCCTCACGTTATTGTGCGAATGGATAACGCACTCACGGCGGAGGATGAAGTACCGCGTGCACCGGGGATGAAATATACGCACTACGCGCCGCGTGCCCCTCTCACGGTCTATGTGGGGGCGGGGGCAGCAGTCGAAAATGCTCTGCGCGATGAATTTCTTCGGCGCAGAGCGGCGGGGGAGAGCCCCGCGCTGATCGCAAGCAATGAGACCCTGATGGCACTCCGTGCGATTGTTCCTGCAGAGCATACGTATCACTGCGGCGCACGCGGCAATCACAGCGCATTTGCCGCATGCCTCTACGACGCGCTCCGCCGCTTCGACGATCTGCCCGTCACCTCACTCCTCGCCGAGGGCACAGGTGCGGTCGGTCTCGGGCTTGCCATCATGAACCGTCTGCGCAAGGCAAGCGGCGGAGATATTCGTTTTGTGTGAAGTGAGCCGTGTGTGCCCCACGCAATCAAAAACCGACAGCCGCTCTGTTTCGAGCAAGCTGCCGGTTAGATCGTTATTAGCATAAAAATTGAACACGTTCCTTATTCAGTTGTTTTACTTCGCACAGACACCTATATCCATACGAGCCTGTATTGTACGTTCAGCTGAAACCGTTTTGGAGATCTCTGACATCATCCAATTTGCGCGCCAGGTTTTCGAAAAACGAATCGTACAGAGAAATTGTCACTCACCCGATCATGCGGGGATGACGGCGCTACAGCCATTCCTTGCCAATGCAATGCCATAGGAGATCAGCGATTATATTTGCTGTCTCTGCTCTTCTTCAAAGATGCATTCCCATCAGGGGGCATGACCACCGCGCTGAATGAAATGTGTCAATAGACATTCTCCTTTCCATAGCATTCACGTTGTTCGGAGATATATCTCTTTTCTTGTATTTATCATATCATAAACAGAGCCTTCGCGCAATAGTTTTTTGATGTTATCCTTGGAATGATTGGAGAAATAAATGTGTTTTCAATATTCCTGAATTTCATCTTTCCGCCGCGTTGTCCAAACTGCTCCGCCTATGTTGAGTACAGAGGTGCATTCTGCTCGGACTGTGCATCACGTCTCATCGGTCTGCATGTGCTCGCACGTGCGGGGGATGCACGTGAGGCACTTGAGGGCATCTGGGCATTTGCGCACTATCGGGAGAGCGTGCGCGATCTCCTGCGCGCGCTGAAATATCAGAAGAAGAAATCCGTGCTTCCCGTCCTGCATGCAATCCTGGCGGCAGGGGAGCAGGCTCTCGCAGGGCTTCCACGCACACTGACCGCCGTTCCCGTTCCTCTCGCGCTGGAGCGTGCACGTACGCGCGGCTTTAATCAGGTGGAGGAGATCTTTGCACCATGGCTCGCGGCACATGACATCGACGTTTGTTCGCTGCTCATCCGCACACGTGAGACGGCGCCGCTCTACGAGCGCACGCGCGCGGAACGCCACAAAGAGCTGCGCGGTGCCTTTGCCGTCACTGAGGGCGCGGATGTCACAGGACAGGATATCCTGCTCGTCGATGATATCATGACAACGGGAGCAACGCTGACGGAGTGTGCCCGTGTCTTGAAGCGCGCGGGCGCGCAGCGTATCTACGCGTTTGTTCTGGCGAGCGGGCACCTCTGAGCAGACGCGGTAATACTTGTAAAAAAGGAAGGAAAGCCCTATAATGAAAGTGTGTTATTATGGGGGATTCCATCGAAAGTACCGATCTGTGAAACCCTGCATGGGCAACATGATTGGTACTGTCGCTGTTTAGGAGGGGTTCTATTGCAGATGAATGGTGCACGCGCTCTCTTGGAGAGCCTCAAGACGGAGGGCGTTGAGGTTGTGTTCGGCTATCCGGGCGGTGCTGTCCTTACGCTCTACGATGAAGTTTATAAAATGAAATTTCCGCATATCCTGACGCGCCACGAACAGGGGGCGGCGCATGCGGCGGACGGCTATGCCCGCGCCTCGGGCAAGGTCGGCGTCGCGTTTGCGACCTCGGGCCCCGGAGCAACGAATCTCGTGACGGGCATCGCGACGGCGCATATGGACTCCGTGCCGATGGTCTGCATCACGGGACAGGTTGCGAATCCGTACATCGGAAAGGATTCCTTTCAGGAGGCGGACATCGTCGGCATCACTACGCCGATCACGAAGCACAACTATCTCGTCAAGGATGTGAACGACATCCCACGCGTGGTGAAGGAAGCGTTCTATATCGCGCGGACGGGGCGCCCGGGTGTCGTCGTCATCGACGTGGCAAAGGATGTATTCGATGCACAGATCGAATACCGTTATCCGGAGACGGTGGAGCTGCACGGATATACGGGCGATGTCTCCTATGAGGTGCCTGCCGTGTGGGAGGCGGCGGAGGCTCTCTTTGCTGCGCAACGTCCCCTGCTGTTCGTCGGCGGCGGCGTTGTGCTCTCGGATACGGCGGCATATGTGCGCGAACTGCTCGCGTGTACGGGAATGCCCTCCGTGGCGACCCTTATGGGCATCGGCAGTATTTCCGCAGGTACCGAGGGGTATACGGGCATGGCGGGTATGCACGGAGCCTACGCCTCGAATATGGCAATTCAGGAGTGCGATCTTCTGATCGCCGTCGGCACGCGGTTCAGTGATCGCGTAACAGGAAATACAGCGGCGTTTGCGCCGAAGGCGCGGATTGTACACTTTGACATTGACCCCGCCGAGATGAACAAGAATGTGCGCGCGGATATCCCCGTCATCGGCGATCTGCGTCAGACGCTGCCTGCCTTCCTCGACGTGGTGAAGAACAGCAGCGCGGAGGAACTCACCGCGCGGTTCCGTCCGTGGCGCGGCGATGTGCTTTCGATGGAGCGTGCGCATCCGCTTGGCTGGAAAACGTCGGAGGACATCCGCCCTGAGGAACTTGTCAGCCGTGTGCGGGAACTCCTGCCCGCAGATGCGATCTGTGTCACGGATGTGGGACAGCACCAGATGTGGGCAGCGCAGTTCTTCGGCTGCCCGGAGCCGCGTCACTTTCTGACCTCAGGCGGACTCGGTACGATGGGCTACGGTCTGCCTGCTGCGATCGGCGCGAAACTCGCATGTCCTGAGAAGGAAGTTGTACTGATTACGGGCGACGGTAGCATCATGATGAACTGTCAGGAGTTTGCGACGATGGCGGACAACGATATCGACGTGAAGGTCGTCATCGTGCACAATTCCATCCTCGGCATGGTCGGACAGTGGCAGCGCCTTTTCTACAGTCACCACTACTCCGCGTCCGAGCTCAAGGGCAAGACGGACTTCGTCAAACTTGCCGAGGCGATGGGCGTTGCGGGCTGCCGTATCGAAACGCGCGCGGAGCTTGCGGAAACTCTGCCGCGTGTGCTGCGCGAAAAAGGGGCACGCCTGATTGACGTGATTGTTCCGGAGGAGGCGGATGTCGTGCCGATGGTACCGGGCGGCAAGCGGCTCGATCAAATGGTGCTCGGAGGGAGATAAGATGGATAAGTATTTGCTTGCCGTGCTTGTCGACAACAAACCCGGCGTTCTGACACATATTGCGGGGCTTATCAGCCGCCGTGCGTTCAACATCGAAAGTATCTCCGCCGGGTATACGGAGGAGCCGGATGTCACGCGCATCAATATCGTTGTCTCCGTCGCCTCGGAGAATGAACTGCGTCAGGTCGTCACGCAGCTCTCGAAGCTGATCGACGTGGTCAAGATCGTCAACCTCACGCAATTCGAGTCGATCACACGCGAACTTGTGCTCATCAAGGTACATGCGACAAAGGAGAACCGCGCCGAGATCATCGACGTGGTGAACATCTTTCGCGCGCGCATCGTGGATGTTGGCGTGGAGAACGTGGTCATCGAGTTGACGGGTGACGCGAAGAAGATCGATGCCCTTTCGGAACTTCTGTCCGACTATGGCATCATCGAGATTGCGCGGACGGGGGCAATCGCGCTTTCGCGCGGTCCCGTACCCGTGAAAAAAATGTGATTTCTCTGTGCAAAAGGAGCGTTTGCCATGAATCTGAAGAAATGGGGGCTTCTGCTCGTGCCGGCTGCCTGTCTGGGGCTCCTTGGCTGCGGATTGACGGGCGTGCGTTCGGAGCGCATCATCTATGCGAACTACGATGACAGAGACGGCTTCTGTGCGCAGATCAAGGATGCTTTTGCCGCGAAGGCGAAGGCGGACGGCATTGACGTTGAATTTCTCGACGCGAAGAACGACGGCAATATGCAGATCGACCAGCTGAACGAGGAGATCGGCAAGGGGGCGGGCGCGATTATCCTGCTGGCTGTGGACGGCTCCAGCATCGTCAAGACCATCGAAAAGGCAAATGATGCAGGCATTCCCATCATCACGGTCAACCGCAGCGTTGCGGGCGGTAGGGTGCTCCGTGCCTACTCTGATGATGTGGAAGCGGGGCGTATGCAGGGCGCGTATATGGCTGCAAATCTGCCGTTGAATGCGAAGATCGTTTACCTGCAGGGCGATGCGACGCAGGGCAGCGCCGTGGGGCGTTGGGAGGGATTTAAGGAGGCGTGCCTTGACAAACGTCCCGATATTCAGCTACTCTCCTTCGTGGATGCAGGGTGGAGCAAGGCAGAGGCGCTCAAAACTATGACGCTCTGGATGAAAATGTTTCCCGAGATCAACGGTGTGGTTGCCGGCAACGATGAGATGGCGCTCGGAGCTATTGCGGCACTCAAGGGGGCGAACCGTCTTTCGGGCTGCCTGATCTCCGGTGTCGACGCAACGCCTGCGGGACTCGCCGCCGTTAAGGCGGGCGAGATGGCACAGACCGTCAAGCAGGATGCCAAGGCACAGGGCGAGGGTGCTCTTACCCTTGCAGAGGGCTTTCTCAAGGGGGATCCTCCGTCCGGCGATCTCGCCATTCCCTTTACATCCATAACGGTGGATAACATCGCGCAGGCAAAGTGAGGAGGGGGCACGATGAATCTTCCATTCATTTCGGCAGATGCGATGAAGGACTATGCGGTGCGGACGAAGGTCTTTGTCCTCTCCGTGTTCCTGCTCGCAGCCATGCTGATCGTCGCTGTGGTCGGGATCTACTCGAACGATCAGGCAAAGCAGTCGCTCGACGAGATGTATAACCGCAACCTCATGTCGACGCAGTATCTCAACGACGCGAACAATCGCCTCCGCAAGATCAGCGTCAATGTTCCCTACATCCTGCAGGAGGGATTTACGGCGGACAACCGCAAGATCCTCGTGGATGACGTGCTCGGCAATCTGGACGCCATTCAGAACGACATGGAGGAGCTCAAGAAAATCGATACGAGCGAGCGGGCACAGGAGACGATCGCGGAGCTTGAAAAGAATCTGAACGCTACCAAGCAGAAGGTCGGCGCAATCAATCGTATGGGAACGACCCCCGAAGATCGTGTTGCCATCTTTGACAATCTCGCCTCGCTCACCGTTATCTCGAGAAATATGGCAGTGCTCACGCCGGATAATGTATTTCAGGGCAAGCAGATCTTTGAGGCGAACAACGCACGCTATGACCGTACGGTCTACAGCTTTGCCGTCATCATCCTCATTGCGGTGGGCTTCGGTATTCTCGTGTCGCGGCGGATTGCGGACAACATCTCCGATCCGCTTGCCGCTTCCATTGACCACCTGAGTGCCGTTGCGGCGGGAGATCTCTCGCGTTCGATCCCGACCGAGCTTTCCGAACGCGCGGATGAGATCGGAACAGTGGTGAAGGCACTCGGCAAGATGCAAGGCTTTATGAAGCAGGTGCACGAGGAGGCGGAACAGACCGATGCGATGGTCGCCGAGCTGGAAGAGATGCTGCACGGGCTCAACAACGATACGCAGGACATGTCTGCCGTGACCGAGGAGATGTCGGCAGGCATGGAGGAGACGGCGGCATCCACATCAAGTGTCCGGCACCTCAGCGGAGAGCTGCGCGATGGCATCAAGGGGGCGGCAGACGCGGCGTACGCGAGCGAACAATATACGCATGAAGTCGCGCAGCGTGCTGCAGACCTCCGGACGAGCATGGAGCAGTCGCGTCTGAATACCCGGCAAATCTACAGAGGAACAAAGACCTCGGTGGCAGAGGCAATCGAATCTGCGAAGGTTGTCGAACAAATCGATCGGCTCACCCTCGAGATCTCCGATATCGCCGAGCAGACGAACCTCCTCGCACTCAACGCGAGCATCGAGGCGGCACGCGCAGGTGAGGCAGGACACGGTTTTGCCGTGGTTGCGGGCGAGGTCGGAAAGCTCGCCGCGCAGTCGCGTGGGACGGCGGAGAAGATCAATGAACTCACGGGGCAGGTCACCGGCTCCGTACAGGCACTCTCGAACGGCACACACAAACTCCTCACCTTTATCGATGAGAATATCCGCAGCGACTACGATCTGATGGACAAGGCTGCCGTACAGTACAAGGAGGATGCGGAGTACTTCCGCAAAAACGCTGCCGCGACAACGGCGCGGTCACAGCATCTGCTGGACTCCGTCAGTGAGATGAATGCGGCAATGGAGGGCATCCGCAACGCGACACACGAGGGCGCGGAGGGCAATACATGCATTGCGGAGAAGGTTGTCTCGATGGCGGCGGAGTATGAGAAGATCCTTGCGAAGGTCCGGAGCTTCAAGGAAGGGACGGCACGTCTCAAGAACCTTGTCGCGGCATTCAAAGAATAAAGCTATTGGGCATACCGCATGCTTTCCTCGATTGATTCACGAGGGTTCGTCTAGGCGCATCGCCTATACGCGCATAATTTTACACACTGTGCAAAGAGCCTTTTATGGCTCTTTGTTGTTTTTTTGACTTTTTTATAAAATACCTATTGACTTTTTGACTTAAAACGATTAGTATATACATCGTAAGTTAGCACTCGGCGAATGAGAGTGCTAACACCATCAAAAAGATTTGTATGAAAACTAGGAGGAAGATACCATGATTAAGCCACTGGGCGAACGTGTTGTCATTGAAGTCGCGGAGAGCGATGTCACGACGGCGAGCGGCATTGTGCTCCCCGATACGGCGAAGGAGAAGCCGCAGAAGGGTAAGGTTGTTGCCGTTGGCACAGGCAAGCTGCTCGATAACGGACAGCGTGCGGAGATGGAGGTCAAGGTCGGCGACGGCGTTGTTTTCTCGAAGTACTCGGGCTCCGAGATCAAGGTGGACGACAAGGACTACCTCATCGTTCGTGAGAGCGATATTCTGGCAATCCTGTAATTATGATAGATAGTTTTGGAGGCAATATCAATGGCAAAGCAGATTCTGTTTGATGAAGAGGCCCGCCGCGCACTCGGTCGCGGTGTGGATGCACTGGCAAATGCGGTCAAAGTCACGCTCGGTCCCAAGGGACGCAACGTCGTTCTCGACAAGAAGTACGGTGCGCCGACGATCACGAACGACGGTGTGACGATCGCACGCGATATCGAGCTTGAGGACCCGTTCGAGAACATGGGCGCACAGCTCGTGAAGGAAGTCGCGACGAAGACGAACGACATCGCGGGTGACGGTACGACAACGGCGACGCTTCTCGCACAGGCGATGATTCAGGAAGGCATGCGCAACGTTGTGGCAGGCGCAAACCCGATGATCGTCAAGAAGGGAATCGAGACGGCAGTCAAGACGCTCGTCGAGGAGATCAAGAACAAGGCACAGAAGGTTGAGACGAAGGCGAAGATCGCGCAGGTTGCAGCGATTTCCTCCGGCGATACCGAGGTCGGCGATCTCATCGCAGAGGCGATGGAGAAGGTCGGCAAGGACGGCGTCATCACGGTCGAGGAGTCCAAGTCCATGGACACGAATCTCTCGGTTGTCGAGGGCATGCAGTTCGACCGCGGCTACATCTCCCCGTACATGGTCACGGATACGGAGAAGATGGAAGCCGTCATGGATGATCCATATGTGCTCATCACGGATCGCAAGATCTCGTCCGTCGCGGACATCCTGCCCGTCCTTGAGCAGGTTGTAAAGCAGGGCAAGCAGATTGTCATCATCGCTGAAGATCTCGACGGTGAGGCACTTGCGACCATCGTTGTGAACAAGCTGCGCGGTACGTTCAAGGCCCTCGCGGTCAAGGCACCGGGCTTTGGTGACCGCCGCAAGGCAATGCTCGAGGATATCGCGATCCTCACGGGCGGCACGGTCATCAGCGAGGAGATCGGTCGCAAGCTCGACAGCGTGACGATTGAGGATCTCGGTCGTGCACGTCAGGTGCGTTCCTCGAAGGAGGAGACGACCATCGTTGACGGAGCGGGCGACAAGGCGCAGATCTCGGCGCGTGTCGAGCAGCTCAAGAAGCAGATCGCGGAGACGACGTCCGACTTCGACCGCGAGAAGCTGCAGGAGCGCCTCGCAAAGCTCTCCGGCGGTGTGGCGGTCGTTGAGATCGGTGCAGCGACGGAAGTCGAGATGAAGGACAAGAAGTACCGCGTCGAGGATGCGCTCAACGCAACGCGTGCAGCGGTCGAAGAGGGCATCGTTGCCGGCGGCGGCACGACGTTCATCGACATCCTCCCGGCGCTTGACAAGATCAAGGCGGAAGGCGATGTGAAGGTCGGCGTTGAGATCGTGAAGCGTGCAGTTGAGGCTCCTGTCCGCCAGATTGCGGAGAATGCGGGTCTCGAGGGCTCTGTGGTCGTCGACAGCGTCAAGAAGGCGGGCGACGGCATCGGTTTCAATGCGCTTGAGAACACCTACGTCGACATGATTGGCGCGGGCATCGTTGACCCGGCGAAGGTTACGCGCTCCGCTCTGCAGAATGCGGCATCGATTGCGGCGATGGTGCTCACGACCGAGACGCTCGTCACCGACAAGCCGGAGCCCGAGGCTCCGATGCCGGCAGGTGCGCCGGGCATGGGCGGTATGGGCGGCATGATGTAAGGCGTCCGTCCGTCAAACCTTATTTGTAAAAGTGAACTCCCTTGTGAATCCTCATGAGGGAGTTCATGCTTTTGAAAAATGCAGGTTTCCGTGTATTTCTATTCTATTTTAGGGGTGGAATTGTGATGAAGATGAAGAAAATCGCAGCGGCAATGGCACTTGGCTGTCTCATGCTGAGCGCAACGGCGTTCGCGGAGGAAGCTCAGGATCGCACTGTGCAGCAGTGCTTTCAGAAGGATGACCTCATTGTCCTCGACAAGCAGGATGTTGCCGGCGGCAAGGGCACGCTTCATGGACTGTTCTCCTTTACCCGCGACATGGCAAAGCCCGAACAGGCGATCAAGGAGATCGGCTGGATGCGCCTTGAAAAGGGATCGTCGATCGGTCTGCACAAGCACGGTGTGAACGAGGATACATACATCATTATCTCGGGTGAGGGCATTTTCACGGACGGCGACGGCAACGAGACTGTTGTTCATGCGGGGGATATCACCATTGCGCGTGCCGGACAGTCCCACGCCCTGCGCAACGAGAAGGATGAGCCGCTCATCTTCCTCGATGTGATTGCACAGAACGACGGAATGCAGAAGTAAGCCAAATATAGAGGGGTGTGTTTCTTTACATATGGAAACACACCTCTTTTTTGTTGTTATCCTTAAGCAAATTCAAGCAGGCGATATTGTACGAATGGAAATGCAGTGTTATACTAGGTTCAACGAGAACTGAAGAGAATGTTCCGCCAAAGGGCGGGCGGAAGGAGTTTCGTATGCTGAATATGCACAAGAAGCTTGCAAAGCGCGAAGAAGAGGGCAAGATCATCCGCACGGGCATTGTGGGCGTGGGGCAGATGGGGCGCGGTCTGGTTGCACAGATGGCACTCATGAAGGGGATCACGCCCGCCATTGTTGCAGATCATACCCTTGCAAAGGTAATAAAGGCATTCCATGATGCGGGCATCAGCGACGAGGACATTGCTGTCGCGAATACCCTTGAAGAGGCAAACCGTTACATGGAACAGGGGAAATACGTCGCGACGGAGAACGACGAGTTCATCTCGCACGCAAACCTCGTCGAGGTTGCAATCGATGTGACGGGTGTACCCGAGGTCGGGGTCAAGATTGCGATTGACGCGATGAACAACAAGAAGCACGTCGTCATGATGGATGTCGAGACGGATGTCGTCATCGGCAGCTACCTCAGGAAGCTCGGCGACAAGAACGGTGTCATCTACACGGGCTCTGCAGGCGATGAGCCGGGAGCGGTCATGGAACTCTACTCATTCGCATGTGCGATTGGATTGGATGTCAAAGTCATAGGCAAGGGCAAGAACAACAAGATCGACTATGAATGCAACCCCGACACCGTGTTTGAGGAGGCGACGCGCCGCAAGATGAACCCGCGTATGCTCACCTCGTTCAAGGACGGCACGAAGACCATGGTAGAAATGACGGCGATGTCGAACGCGACGGGCTTCGTTCCCGACGTGATTGGCGGACACGGCCCCTCAGGTTCTGCAAAGAATAGCTGTGCCGATCTCAACGAAATTTTTAAGCTCAAAAAAGATGGCGGCATTCTGAATCGTCACGGCGTTGTGGAGTACGTCAACGGCATTGCACCGGGGGTCTTTGTCACCGTCGCAAGTCCGAACGAGGATGCCGCGTACGTAATGGACTATCTTCAGATGGGACACGGTCCCCTCTGGACGCTTTATCGTCCCTATCATTTGTGTAACCTCGAGACACCGCTCAGCGTCGCGAAGATCGTCATCGACGGCGAGCCGACCATCATTCCACTGGACGGACCCGTCAGCGAGTGCATCACTGTCGCAAAGCGGGATCTTAGGGCGGGTGAGAGCCTCGACGGCATCGGTGGCTTCACTACCTACGCCTCGATCGCAACTGCAGAGGAGACGTACAAGAACGGCTACGTCGTTTACCCCCTCGTCAACAAGAATGCACGCATGACGTGCGATGTCAAAAAGGGTACCCTCCTTACCCTCGACATGGTCGACCTCGACACCTCAACACAACTCTATCAGGTACGCAAAGAGCAGGACAAGATGTATAACAATGGGTATGCGTTGAAATAAGAAGAGTAAATTGAAAAGAGCGGCTCTACGAAGTGTTCGTTTCGCAGAGCCGCTCTTTTGCTGTGCTGGATCCATTGAGACCTAGGACACCTTCGTTTTTGTTTCTGTTACTCGAATTTGGCAAAGAGGAACGGATATGCTATAAAAGGATTTATATTCAATAATTATGCTCCGACACAAACGACACGAAGAACGTATCATAGCAAAAACCCAAGCAAAGTATATTGTGTTAAGCTATAATAATGACGGTTTTATGTCGAAAACATACATCGAAGCCGTCATGAAGCGCTATGGAAAAGAGGGGACGTATCTATGCAGAAAAATCAGCTATATGCGGCGCGTGCCTATTATAACAGCTTACCGAAAGAAAAGCGCGATGCCAGATTTCTATATACACTGATACTGTATGGATATCAACGGTAAAGTTTATGGTGCAAATAAATATGAGACAAGTTTGCTTTGTTATGCAGTCTCTGTACTTCAGCAGGGGATACAGAAAATCACACTGTATGAACTTATTGAACAGAACTTGAAGCAACTGCCGAAATCGAGTCGAGATGTTATCGATATTGAACGGATTTTGGAAAGCCGCACAATGATGTCCGAGTAATCCGGTCAACAAGTTCCGGGGCTTTACTAATCGGGAGGGATATAGTATTATGAAACTGATCGCATCGGCAGCGAACGACTTTGGGGAGCTCTTGTGCAGGTGCGGGGATTATAAAACGCCGTGAGGCAAGGTAGGCATAAGGACGCGCCGCATGTTCCGCATCCCGGGGCAAGGCGCCTCCACGAGACAGGAGGATGCAGGATGAAATACTATTGCGAAATCACAAGTTGGGGCGAGGAGTCGCTTTTCTTTTTGGATGATCCAAACGCCAATTTTATCATTATTTTCAACGACAACGCACCGCCGGAGCTCGCTTCGTTCTCTGTACTTCATACACCCGCAAACTACAAAGCGGACCCCGCGGTCGGCGATACGATGATCGTCTGCAATAAGGCGTTTACAATCACGGCAATCGGTGACGAGGCGCTGCATACGTTGAAGGAGCTCGGTCACTGCACACTCTCCTTCCGTGGGGGCGAGACGGCGGAGCGCCCCGGCTGCATTATGTTGCAGGGGGATGAGCCGTTCGTCAAGGATGATGTCAAGATGGGTGGAACGATCGAAATTCATTGATCGAAATTTACGGGGAGCTGTTGCAGCAGCGACAGCTCCCTTTTTCGGCATATGTAAGAAAATGTGTCAAATCAGGATGACTGGGGCAGAAGGAGATCTGCGAGGTGCTCGGCATTTCACGCCCGACGGTCTCACGTATGCTTATCATCGGTAAGGAGCGTGGCATCGTTCGCATCGAGATCCGGAATCCGGATATATTGCCTATGGAAAGATGGAGCGCAAACTTGGGAACTGCATTTTCAGTTCTTTGCCTCTGCGGTTTTTTCGCGGAGGGAAGTACTCGAGGGATTCCTCGCGGAAAAGACAATCCGCAATGTGGTCCATCTGTATTCGCTACTCGACCGCGTCCTTATGGGCATCGGGATTTCCTCGATGGAGCATGCGACGCGGATATTGACTGCGCGGAGAATCTGATCCGGTTGTAAAAAACGAAATATATGGTACAATGCAGATACTATGAATCTGTGAGGTGCTTATCTGCATGAACGATGAGAAAAATCTTGCGTGGCCGATCTATCTCCTGCTGCTCGTGATCATATCCTTTCAGATCCTCTTCGGGATCGGTGGGACGGCACTGCTCGATCCCGATGAGCCGGTCTATGCAGAGACGGCGAAGGAGATGATCCGCTTCGGTGATTATCTCTCACCGCGCATTTATAATGACTTTTGGTATGACAAGCCGCCCGTTTTTTACTGGCTTGTGGTCGCCTCGCTCAAGGTGTTTGGCGGATTCAGCGAACTTGCCGCACGCCTTCCTGCGGCGCTCATGGCGATCGGCTCCATCCTCATGACGGCACTCGCATCGGCGCGCCTCTTTGGTGCGCGCGTGGGTTTCTGGTCGGGGATTGTCATGGGGACGAGCATCATCCTCATGTATATGGGCAAGGCGTCCGTGACGGATTCTACGTTGCTCTTCTTTCTGACGGCAGCGCTCTTTTCTTTTCTCCATCGGCAGTACTGGCTGATGTACTTCGTCTGCGGACTCGCGGTGATGACGAAGGGACCCATCGGTGTGGTCTTCCCTGCGGGAATTGTCTTCTTCTATCTGCTCGCGATGCGTCAGTTCGAGCAGCTCTTTCGTATGCACATCCTGCGCGGGCTGCTGCTCGTCATTGCTGTCGGGCTTCCGTGGTATCTCTATATGTACGAGGTACACGGTATGGCATTCATCTACGAATTCATCGGCTTCCATAACGTCAGCCGTTTCACTGCGCCGCTCCACCCTGTGCGTGCGCATTGGTGGTTCTACCTGCCCGTGCTGATCCTCGGCTTTTTTCCGTGGACGGGCATCCTCATCCAGTCCATCAAGAATGCCTTTCGCCGCAGCTTTGGCGAGGAGGCACGCCTGCTCGCCTTCTTCCAAGTGTGGTGGATCTTCGTCCTCGTCTTCTTTTCGATTGCGCAGACAAAGCAGGTTTCCTATATGCTTCTCCTGACTCCTGCACTCTCGACCATCATCGGATGGAATCTCGCGCGCATGCTCGAGGACTGGCGGCAGACGCATTTTGCGTGGGCAGGTGGCAGTGCCCTCATGTTCCTTGTTCTGGGGCTGGGCTGGCTCATGAGCGGGGACAGCCTCGCGGGTCTCGCCGAGGGCGGCCTTTGGCTCGGTGCGATTACACTCGTCCTCGGGGCGGCGATTGTCTACGCGATCACTGCGTCGCACCGCCTCATGCTGGCAGCATGGCTGCATGTATTCGCGGGCGTTGTGACGATGGTCATTGCCTTCGGATTTATGATGCCCTCGATTGAGGGGACATTCAGCGTGAAGCAGGTCGCGCTTCATTATGCTGCAAATTACCACGCAGCGGCAGAGGCGGAGGGGAGGGTTCTCTACATCGACAAGCAGCTGCGCCCCGGCGTTATGCTCTACACAGACATACCCGGGATAGAGGCAGATACGAACCACGCGGACTCACTTGCTGCGCTGCGTGCGGATGCGCGTCCGAAGTACATCATTATGCGCGACTTTATGTATAACAAGATGAAACAAGAACTCGGTGCGGAGAACTGGCAGCTTGTCGAGCAGCGTGACGGGCTCTGTATCTTTAAGGATGATAAAAGATGACGGCGCCTGTCCTCTACCTCGTCGTGCCCTGCTATAACGAGCAGGAAGTGCTCCTCGATACCGCGGGAAAACTTGCGGAAAAACTCACGCAGCTGATCGAAGCGGAAAGGGTGAGCGAGCGGAGCCGCATCGCCTTTGTCAACGACGGCAGCCGTGACGGTACATGGGAGTTGATCGTTCAGTGCACGGAACGTAGTCCCGTCTTTTCCGGGATCAATCTCGCGCACAACGAGGGACATCAGAATGCCCTGCTCGCGGGACTGATGACCGTACTGCCTCATGCGGATGTGACGATCAGCATGGATGCGGATTTGCAGGACGATATCGACGCGATTGACGCCATGCTCGAAAAGCATGCGGCGGGGGCGAATATTGTCTACGGCGTGCGCGAAAACCGTGCTTCGGACACTTTTTTGAAACGTTTTACGGCAGAGACGTTCTACCGCGCCATGCGCGCACTCGGCGCGGATATCGTGTTCAATCATGCGGATTTTCGTCTGATGGATCGGCGTGCGCTCGCTGCACTCGCGGATTATCCGGAGGTCAACCTCTTCCTGCGCGGCATTGTGCCCATGATCGGACTGACGCACGATGTCGTCTACTACGTGCGCAAGCAGCGCCTCGCAGGGGACTCGAAATATCCGTGGCGGCGCATGGCGTCCTTCGCGTGGGAGGGGGTGACATCGCTCTCGGCACGCCCCATCCGCCTCATCTCACAGATGGGGATGTGTATTTCGTTGATCAGCGGACTGATGCTTATTTGGTCAATCGTACGGCATTTTATCGGCGAGACCATCGTCGGCTGGACGAGTCTCGTCGTCTCCCTCTGGTTCCTCGGCGGACTTATCCTTCTTTCCATCGGTGTCATTGGGGAGTACGTCGCAAAGATTTATCTCGAGGTCAAGCGGAGACCGCGCTACCTCGTGCAGGAGTTTATCGATAGCAATGTGGCTGGGGAAAAATAATCCTCTATGCGAAAATCCTTCTTTTTCAAAAAATTTTTGGAGAAAAGGAAGGATAATTTTATTTTGTGGAGAATTATTATTTATGAAAGACAAGATAGATAATGTCTATCGCGTCGATCGCACTCCACATTTTGAAGGAATATCTTCCTTCTATCTTTACTTTGCTGTGTATTTACGAATAGGAAGCGTGAGCTTTCGCAATAGGAGGGTTATCTATGTCAGTATTTTACATCTCAGACAAGAAGTACATGATTGAGGTCTATGGCGATGAAGAGCTCAAACTCACTGCCAATGGACAGGAACTCAAGGCGATCAAACCGAATACGGTGGACGCGGCGCAAGAAAAGCACGTTCCCGTGGCGACCTATGATGCGGCAAAGAACGAGGTTCATGTACAGGTCGGCTCTGTCGCACACCCGATGACCGAGGAGCATCTTATCACGTGCGTCATTCTCGTGACAAAGAAGGGCACGCAGCGCGTGAGCCTGACGCCGACGGATGCCCCCGAGGCGACGTTCCGTCTTGCGGACGGCGATACTCCGGTGAAGGTACTTGAGTACTGCAATCTGCACGGACTCTGGCAGACAGAAATCTAAGTTTCACCTGCAACATGAAGAGCTGCCGCACATTCGTGCGGCGGCTTTTTTAGACGAGGCGCAACAAAAATCTATCGCATTTCTAAGCCCGCTGCTGTATAATAACGCTCATCAGGAGGGAAGCTATATATAGGAGGCGATGGAATGCGCTGGGCACAGGTAAGCGTTGTGACAACGCATGAGGGTACAGAGCTCATCGGGAATATCCTGATGGAACTTGGCGCTGCCGGGACGGAGATCGATGATCCATCCCTTGTGAATGAATATATTGATGCGGGACTCTGGGACTATACCGATCTGCCGCGTGCGGAGGATACGGAGACGGTCACCGTGCGTGCCTATCTGCCCGAAGACGAGCGTCTGGAGGGGCGTCTCCCGGCACTCGCGGAGCGTGTAGAGAACCTGCGCCGCGCCAATGCGCCCATCGGCGCGGGAACGATTTCGCATACGTTCGTTGCCGATGAAGATTGGGCAGAGACGTGGAAGGCATATATCCATACCGAAAAAATTGGTGAGCGCATTGTCGTTCGTCCAACGTGGGAGGAATATACACCCGTGGGAGACGAGATTGTCATCGACCTCGACCCGGGCGCGGCGTTCGGTACGGGAGCACACGCGACGACCGCCATGTGTCTGCGTTGGCTGGAACGTCTCGTGCGTCCCCAAATGCGTGTCTATGATGTGGGCTGCGGCTCAGGCATACTCGCCATTGTTGCGTCCAAACTCGGCGCGGGTGAGGTTGTTGCGATGGACTATGATCCCGTTGCAGTCTCCGTTGCAAAGGAGAATATCCGGCAGAATGGCGTTCACAAGATCACTGTCTTTGAGAGCGATCTGCTTGCCTCTTGTAAAGGGGCAGAACCTGCCGCTCTCATCACCGCGAACATCATCGCGGATATCATCATCCGCCTGTTCGATCAACTGGATCCGCATCTCGCGCCGGGCGGCGTGCTCCTCGCCTCGGGCATCATCGATGATCGTATTACCGATGTGGAGCGTGCTGCCGCAGAGCATGGCTATACTGTGTTTGCCATGACCTGCGAAAAGGAGTGGGCGGCGATGGTGATTCGCCGCACTGCGGATTTGGAGGGTTGATGCGGAGGCTGTTCTATGCGGGGAAACTCGCAGAGGAAATTCAGATCACAGGCGGCGATGCACACCATCTTGCGCGCGTTATGCGGGCGCAGATCGGGGATGAGATCGTTGTCGCAGATGTCGACAGGCACGCTGCCCGCATGACGATCACGGCGATTGACCGCGATGCCGTCCATCTCCGTATGGTGGAATATGTCACATTCGAAGAGCGGACGCGTGTCGAGGTCATCCTCGTACAGGCGCTCCTCAAGGGCGAGAAGATGGATTTTGTCGTGCAAAAGGCCGTTGAGCTTGGCGCGACGGCACTCTATCCCGTGCTGACAGAGCATGTCGTCGTACGCTATGATGCGAAGAAGGCGGCAGCAAAGACCGTGCGCTGGCAAAAGATCGCAGGTGAAGCGGCAAAGCAGTGCGGACGAGGGGCTCTGATGCGCGTTGCGGAGATGCTGCCGCTTCCCGTGCTCCTGCAGAACAATGCGCTTTTTTCCCCACCCGATACGGCAGCGGTGTTCTGTTATGAAGACGAGTGTGTGCAGTCTGTGCGGACTGTGCTGCGAGCGCTTACGACACATCGTGTCATCCTTATCGTCGGAGCGGAGGGCGGCTTTTCGTCTGCTGAGGCGGATGCCATCCGTGCGGCAGGAGCACAGTCCGTTTCCCTCGGACGTCTCATTCTCCGTGCGGAAACGGCGGCACTCACCGCACTCGCTTTGACGCAGTATGAACTTGGGAATTTTGATATTTAGGAAGGATCATTTTATGAAGAAGAGATATACGGCGCTTTTCGCGGCGGCATTTACACTCAGCATGATTGCGGGCTGTGGCGGTAATGAGAATGCAGATACGGGAAGGGCGGCAAGTGCACAGCCCGCTGCGGAACAGAAGAGTGGCGCGGGGCTGCGCGGTGAGGCTGCGCCGACGTTCACAGGCAAGAACCTCGCGGGTGAGGATGTCGCCGTTGAGGCAAAGGGAAAACCCTATATCATCAATTTCTGGGCAACGTGGTGCCCGCCCTGTCAGGCGGAGATCCCTGATCTCGCCGCATTCCACGCCGCGCATAAGGATACGGTGGACTTCTATGCGGTCAACCTGCAGGAGGAGGTCGCGCCTATACAGAAATTTATGGCGGAGCGTAAGGTGGACCTGCCCGTTGTACTTGACATGCAGGGGTCGGCAGCAAATCTCTACGGTGTGCGTGCGATTCCGACGACCGTTGTCGTTGACAGAGACGGAAAGATCGCCTACCGCAAGACGGGCGGCGTAACCAAAGAGGAACTCGAAGATGTTATCGGCAAGCTCTAAATCGGCGATGCAGGGAGGACGATTCCAATGGAACTGACCCTTCTCGGTGGGGCGTTCCTTGCGGGCTTTCTCTCGTTTATCTCGCCCTGCGTCCTGCCTCTCTTGCCGACGTTCTCACTGATTCTCGCAAAGAACAGCCGACAGGACGGCAGGGAGACGCAGCGTCTCTACGCGAATACCACCGCATTCCTTGCGGGCTTTACCCTTGTCTTTGTCCTGCTCGGCGCAACGGCGTCCTACATCGGTTCGTGGCTCTTTGCCTATCAGGAGATTTTGCGGCAGGGGGCGGCTGTCCTCATCATCGTCATGGGGTTCTTTATGACGGGGTGGATCAAGATCCCACTCCTGCTGCGTGAGTATCGTCCGTTCCAGCGGCACGGTTTCGGCGGCATCGGGGGAGCGTTCCTCCTCGGTTGTGGATTTACACTCGGCTGGACACCGTGCACGGGACCGATGCTCGCGACCATCCTTCTCTATGCGGGGGATACGGCAACCGTCGGCGCGGGCGCACTCCTGCTCCTCGTCTACAGCCTCGGCTTTGCCGTGCCGTTCTTCCTGCTCGCTGTGATATGGCGGCGGCACATCATGAAGTTGCGCGCATTCTATCGGTATCTGCCGCGCATCCAACAGGCGGCGGGTATTGTACTCATTCTCCTCGGCGTTCTGCTCTGGTCGGATTCGCTGACCTATCTTGTGCGCATCTTGTCGTAAAAGCGCAAATACAACGACCTTCCTGTTGTACGATGCAGGGAGGTTGTTTTCTGCACACACATTGAATTTTAGAATGCTATGTGTTATTCTGTAGAAGTTGGGAAAGGTTTTGTACTGAATTATGGAGCACAAGAACATGGAGAAGAAATTTTTTACGACACAGGAACTTGTCTTTACCGCACTTATGACGGCGCTCGTCTTTGTCGCGACCTATCTGCCGCACATTCCGATCCCCCTTGGTTATGCTCATCTTGGGGATGCGGTGATCTTTCTGCTCGCATTTCTCGCGCCGCGCCGCACAACTCTTTTTGCTGCCTGCATCGGTTCGGCACTCGCCGATCTCCTCGGCGGCTTCGCCCTCTGGATCGTGCCGACGCTTGTCATCAAATTCGTCATGGCGGAGATCGTTTGCCGTATCGGTCGACGGGGGAATGAAATTGCGCCACGTTCCGGCATCATTGTTGCGCTCTTCCTCGCGAGCCTTTGGATGGCGGCGGCATATACCCTTGCGGGCGCCGTGCTCTATGCGAGCCTGCCCGCCGCCCTCGCCTCCGCGCCGGGGCTCCTTATGGAGGGCGCTGTCAACAGCATCATCACATTTCTGCTCTTGCCCGTGTTGCGGGAGCGTTTTCCGAGTTTTTGATGAGAGTTGATTTTTTTAGCAAAATGATGGATCAGGAGAGCAGCAATGAACTTTCATGTCACATTGGAAGATAAAGTGCCTCAGATACGTTCGGTAAATCTTGAGGATGGGCGGACGGTGATGAAACTGGGCGCTGGCTCCTATGTGGGCAACAGTCATTTTATTACGTGGAATAGGGATGTGTACGTACAGATCGGGAGCTACTCTGTGCTCTCCTGCGGTGTAACATTTGTCTTTGATACAGATGCAGAGCTTTTCCACACGACGAATTATAATTTTGAGTTGGAGGATGGCACACGCCAAATCATCATCGGCAGTGATGTGCGGGTGGAAGCGAATGTGACTCTCTTGAGCGGTGTTCATATTGGAGACGGTGCGGTTGTGCGCGCGGGCAGTGTCGTCGTAGAGGATGTTCCACCCTATGCCGTCGCTGCGGGGAATCCTGCACAGATCACAGGGTACCGCTTCGATGCGGAAACGATTGACGCACTGCGGCAGATTGCGTGGTGGAATTGGTCGGAGGCGAAGATTCGAGACTACATTCCGCTCCTGCGCGGTGATGTCATGGCATTTCTTGCACGCGCCTCTGATGAGCAGGCGGGAGCGTTGGCTCCGGCAGAGGAAACGCACAGAAAGTTGCATGAATTTTACAGTGCGATTGAACGAAACCGCACAGGCATCGGACAAATGCTTCGTGACGGTTCTTATGAGCAGGCGATACAGGAGATGATACTTCTCGCGAGGGCGCTCTATGACTGTAATCAGACGTATACGGACGATGTGTTGGAGAGGTATCTTGACTTTTTGGCAAAAGAGCTGCCGGAAATATCCTCTTCGTCTGTGGGAGACGGGCGGAAGAGGATTGTGTTCTACGATGGTTTTGGACTCGATACGCGCGGGCTTGTGTTGATCTTTCTGCGTGCGCTCCGTCATATGGACGCCGAGATCTTCTATGTTGCGCCGGAATCGGCGCGCGACAGAATCCCGACCATTGCGGCTGTTCTGGAGGCGTGCGGCGGTACTTTGTACTTTTTTCCGGACAATGAGCAAACACCTAAATGGATACGTTGCCTGACCCTTTGTAACGTTCTCGAAGACATCCGACCGAATATCGGATTTTTGTATACAACACCGTGGGATATCGAAGGCATTTTGGCATTCATGCATTCTGAAGGACGTATGAAACGCTATCAGATCAATTTGACGGATCACGCCTTCTGGTTGGGGCGCAATGCCTTTGACTACTGCCTTGAGTTCCGTGACTTCGGCGCGAATCTTTCGCGACAATATCGGCACATCCCCATGCAGAAACTCCTGAAACAGCCCTATTATCCCCTTGTGGATCCAACAATTCCCTATGGGGGGTTGCCATTTGAAAGGGCGGACGGAGACTTTGTTATCTTCTCCGGCGGCACCCTGTACAAGACCCTTGATCGGGAGAAAACATATTATCGCATTGTCGATTGCTGCCTGAGAAACTTCCCGCAGGTAAAATTCTGGTATGCGGGCATGGGACAGGAGGATCATACTGCAGATTTGAGAACGCTTGTGCAGAACCATCCGGGGCGGGTCTTTGTTACGGGAGAACGGGAAGATCTATTTCAGGTTCTGCGGCATGTGGACATGTATCTCAATACCTGTCCGCACTATGGCGGACTGATGACCCAGTACAGCATTGCGGCAGGGCGTGTACCGTTTACCTTTTTATGCCTCCCCAAGGAGGAAAGCGCTGCGTCCGTGCTCCTCTCGCAGGAGGATCACGGGTTTGAGTTTCAGGATATGGGGCACTTCTTGGAGGAATTGCGCCGCTTTATTGAGGATCCGGTGTACCGGCGGCAAAAGGAAGCGCAACTCCGTGCGCGTAAGCTCCTCATCACAGAGGAAGAGTTTACGGAGAATTTGAAGAGAATTATTGAGGAGGATCGTTCCTCCTACCCCATTCGTTCGTTTGATGTGGATATGCGGATGCAGGAAGCTCTGTATGCCGATTTGTGGACGATGATGAACGGGTAAGGAGAGTTGGATGGGCGTGGGTTATGCAGATTGTAAAATATATGTTCCAGCCGCATGGCGATGAGCGGGGAATGCTCGTTGCACTCGAGGAGTTTAATGATATTCCCTTCCGTATCAAGCGTGTCTATTATATGTACGATACGGTTGCGGGAATTGTGCGCGGGCACCATGCACACAGGGAACTTGAGCAGATTCTGATCTGCATCCATGGGACATGCAAGATACGCCTCGATAACGGCAGGGAAAAGAAGGTTGTGCTTCTTGAAAAACCGTATGAGGGGCTTTATATTTCGCATGCCATGTGGCGGGAGATGTATGACTTTTCACCGGACGCTGTGCTGATGGTGCTCGCATCCGAAGTCTACGATGAGTCCGACTATATCCGCGACTATGACGAGTTTCTGAGGATGGTGGATGGAGAACTTCCTGAGAATCAAGTGTAAATGGAGGAACTATGTCCGATATATTGCGTACCATCCTGACATTGATGTTTCGGTATGTGTGCTTACCTATCGCCCGGTTCTGTGGAAGCTGTTTGCCACGCTTGAATCCATCATCTGTCAACGTGGATGTTCCTTTGAAATCATCGTTGCGGATGACGGCACGCCAGACTTTGACAGACATGTGATTGAGGCGTACTTTGCGGAGAGAGACTTTCGTGCCTATACGATTGTTGCAAATCCCTATAATAAGGGGACGTTATATCAAAGCAATTTCGCCGGGCGATTTCCTGTACGATGAAACTGCTTTAGCACGTATGCTTCGATTCATGAAGGAGAACCAATACCATGTTGCCTTCGGATGCACATATCACTATCGAAAAATAGAAGAACAGACTTACGAAGTACTCGGTCTGCTCCAGCCTTCCAATATGGAGTCGTACCGCAGAAGGGCTCTTTCTGAAATTAAAAAGGAATATCTTATTGTACCGGATTTTCCCGTTGGCTGCGCTTTCCTTACAGAGGCGAAACTTCTTATTGCTTATACGGAGAAAATCCTTGGAAAGATTATATACGGTGAGGACTGTGTATATAATATTATGATTGCAGATGGGATTGAGCTGGGCTTTTTTGATGATAACTTTGCATGGTATGAAAAAGGTTCCGGTGTCTCGTGGCAGGCTGGGTGGCAGGAAAAAATCCATGCTGATCGGAATATGTACTATGCGATTATTGCAGAGGAGCATCCTGAACTGCGCGATCTGTGCAATTGGAAAATTGATCCGAGGCATTATGATGGTGAGCTCTATGAATCATATATCAATGAATATATAGAAGAGGCCATTCCACGTCTGCATAAAGAAAATGCGGAGTATCTGAAGCAGATTGACAAAGAGAGTTTAATGCGGTGGCTCCGTTCCAGTTTGCAGTACGGGAACAAATATGGAGTGGGTCCTGACGGTTGTGGCGACATATAATATATTTCTTATGGGAGATGATTCGTTTGTTCAATCATAAAAATATTCTTATTACAGGTGGAACAGGATCGTTTGGAAAGAAGTTTATAGAAATTGTACTCAAGAAGTATGCGCCGAAGAAAGTGATCGTGTTTTCTCGTGACGAACTCAAGCAGTTTGAGATGCAGCAGGTGTTCAGTGGCTCCTGTATGCGTTATTTTATTGGCGATGTGCGTGATGAAGCGCGCCTGAAACAGGCGATGTATCAAGTTGACTATGTTGTGCATGCCGCAGCTCTCAAACAGGTTCCGGCAGCAGAGTATAACCCGATGGAGTGCATTAAGACAAATATCAATGGAGCACAGAATGTAATCAATGCGTCCATTGCGGCGGGGGTCAAAAAGGTCATTGCACTCTCCACGGACAAGGCAGCAAACCCGATCAATTTGTATGGCGCAACCAAGTTGGCATCGGACAAGCTCTTTACAGCGGGGAATAATCTTGTGGGGGATCGTGAGACGCGATTTGCGGTTGTTCGCTACGGCAATGTTGTCGGCTCCCGCGGTTCCGTTGTTCCGTTCTTCAAGAAGCTGATTGCAGAGGGGGCTGCAGAGCTGCCTATTACGGATCCCCGTATGACACGGTTCTGGCTGCAACTGGAGGATGGCGTTGAATTTGTCCTGAAGAGTTTCGAGCGTATGCAGGGGGGAGAGATCTTTATCCCAAAGATTCCATCCATGCGGATTACAGATTTGGCAGAAGCCGTTGCTCCGCATCTACCGATCAAAGTGATCGGCATCCGTCCGGGGGAAAAGCTTCATGAGGTTATGTGCCCTGCTGATCTCTATTATGATACCCTTGAGTTTTCAGATCACTTTGTCATTCGACCCTCCACGCTGCTCTTTGGTGTCGACTATACAAAAAATATGCTTGGGGAAGAAGGACAGCTTGTTTCGGATGGGTTTTCTTATGATTCCGGTACGAACCCAAATTTTCTGACCGTTGAGGAGCTTCGGGAGATGAATCCATGATTTACTATGGAAAACAGAGCATCGATGACGAGGATGTCAAGGCGGTTGAGGAGGTTCTTCGTTCCGACTTTTTGACACAGGGACCGGCGGTCGAACGCTTTGAGCGTGCTGTTGCGGATTACTGTGGAGCAAAATATGCGGTCGCAGTCTGTAATGCGACGGCGGCACTCCATATCGCCTGCCTTTCTACAGGTCTTGGTGAGGGCGATCTCCTCTGGACGAGTCCGATCACCTTTGTCGCATCGGCAAACTGTGGACGTTATTGCGGTGCGGATGTCGATTTTGTCGATATTGATCAAAAGACATATAATATGAGTGTGACTGCACTTGAAGAAAAGCTGCGCCGCACACGGCGGGACAATCATCTTCCAAAAGTTGTTGTTCCTGTGCACCTTGCGGGACAGTCCTGCGATATGGCTCGCATCAAAGAACTGTCCGAGGAATATAATTTCACTGTCATTGAGGATGCCTCCCACGCGGTGGGGGCGGATTACCTTAATACAAAGGTGGGAAGCTGCGCGTTTTCTGATATGGCAGTCTTTAGCTTTCACCCCGTCAAGATTATCACGACGGGTGAGGGCGGCATGGTATTAACGAACCGTAAAGATCTTTACGAAAAGCTAAGGCTATACCGCAGTCATGGTATCACGCGCGATCTCAGTAAGATGACACGCGAATCTGATGGCGCATGGTACTACCAGCAGATTGAACTCGGCTGCAACTATCGTATGACCGATATTCAAGCAGCACTCGGTAGCAGTCAGATGACGCGGCTCGATACTTTTGTTGCACGGAGACGTGAGCTTGCGGCTCGCTATGACGAACTCCTGCGAGATCTTCCCCTTATAACACCGTATGTTATGGAAGGCGCGAATCCTTCTTGGCATATCTATGTCGTACGAGTGCTATTCGATCAGATTTGCAAAACGAAGCAACAGATTTTTGAGGAAATGAAAGAACGGGAGATTGTGCTCAATCTCCACTATATTCCGGTGCATCGCCAGCCGTATTATGAAGAACTCGGATTTCGGCAGGGAGATTTTCCAGAGAGCGAGAAATACTATGAAGAGGCGTTTACACTTCCCCTCTATTATGACATTACGAATGACGAACAGAATCGGATTGTGGAAGCATTGAGAAGCATTTTATGACGGAAGAGATTAAGGTGCGGGATTTGACGGCAAAACTCTGTCTCGGGACGGTGCAGTTTGGTATGCAGTATGGCGTAAATAATGCGCTTGGGCGGCAACCAACCGATGAAGAAGTCTTTGCTGTTTTGGATATGGCTCTTGTTGCGGGCATTCGGATGTTTGACACGGCAAGCGCCTATGGAACGTCAGAAGACGTTTTGGGGCGTTACGGTCTTGCTGAAAAAGCGGCTTGTATTGTATCGAAACTGACTCCAAACGTTGCAGACAACAGAGAAGCTGTACTTACCGAGATTCGATGTTCCCTTCATCGTCTGGGAGCGGAAAAATTGTATTGTTATATGATTCATCGTGCAGAGGATTTGGACAGACTCGGAATTATGGATGGCATGTGTACTGCGAAAGAACATGGTCTTACCGAAAAGATCGGGGTTAGCGTTTATGAGCCGAAAGAGGCAATGTCGGCAGCACAGGATGATCGCATTGATGCAATTCAAATCCCGTATAATGTGCTGGATCAGCGCCTTGATGCGAGCTCTTTTTTTGATGTGGCAAAGAAGACTGGTAAAATCATCTTTGCCCGGAGTGCCTTCTTACAAGGGCTCCTCCTCATGTCTCCAAGGGCGGCGGACGCAAGGGTCAAGGGCAGTGGTCGACACATCGAACGCTTTCACAGGATGGCCGAGGAGTGTGATTGTTCGCCTGCCGAGGCGGCGATGCACTATGTGCTTTCGCACCCACATATTGACTATGTTGTGTTTGGCGTTGATACACCCAATCAGCTGCGAGAGAACATTAGAATATCGAAAAATGGGGCTGCTTCCACGCAGTGTTATACGTGCTTGCGAGGGGTATTTCCCAATATGCCGACGAAAATTATTCAGCCGAATCTTTGGTAGGGAGGGATTCTTTTATGACACAGGATGTGATTTTTCAAAATGGGGAGGGAGATCAGTGGTACGAGCGGAATAAAGTAAAACTGGTTCCAAAAGATGATTTTGTTTGTCGTATGATTGAAAGTATCGGGGTGCATCCACATCGGATTGTGGAGGTCGGCTGCAGCAACGGCTACCGACTGGAATACCTGAGGCAAAAGTATCATGCCGCGTGTTATGGATATGATATTTCAAAAGAAGCGATCGAGGCGGGACGTGAAGCATTTCCGCAGATTCATTTGGAACAGAAGCCACTGCATGAGATTCTATCCAATGTGACGTTCGATCTTGTCATCTGTAATTTTGTGTTGCATTGGGTGGATCGAAGTCGTCTGGTTTCATCCATGGACAGGATTGATGCACTTGTCTGTGGGGGAGGGACGCTTGTTCTTGGAGATTTTAGTCCCGACTATCAGCAAAAAAGAAAATATCATCACTTGCCAAACGAGGAAGTTTACACATATAAACAGGATTATGCTGTATTTTTCAAGGCGACAGGGTTATATCGGGAGACCGCGGTATTTACCTTTGACCATGATAATGGGGTGTGTGGATATGCGCAATCCGAGGCGCGTGGGATGTGTACAGCGCTCCGTAAGATGGAAAATGATGAATACTATATATTGACATAGAGATACGAAATAGTGTGTTATCGTATCTTCGTATGAAAGGGACAGGGACAAGACGTTTGGTTTTAGCAATATTGCAGGCAAGGACTTCCTCCAACCGTCTGCCGGGAAAGGTGCTCCACCCGCTCTTGGGCCGTGCGATGGTTCTTCGCCAAATGGAACGGCTCAAGCGAAGCAGGGAAATCGGCAAACTTGTCCTTGCGACCAGTGCAGATGAAAGTGATGATGTGCTTGCACAGACGGTCGAAGCCGCAGGATATGTGGTCTATCGCGGAAGTCTCGATGATGTGCTCTCGCGCTACTACAACTGCGCAGTCGAATACGGTGCGGATCATGTGGTGCGTGTGACGGGGGACTGCCCCGTGATTGATTGGCGTGTCGCTGATAGTGTGATTATGCGACACATCACTGAGCAGAATGACTATACGCATACAACGCAGCGTTTTCCGGATGGACTGGATACTGAGGTGATGACCTTTGCGGCACTCTCGCAGGCATATCGAGAGGCGAAGCTGCACTCCGAACGGGAGCATGTAACGCTTTATTTTCGAAACCATTCGGATTGTTTTCGCATTGGCCGTGTGGACTGTGCCGAGGATTATGGTAATTTGCGTTGGACGGTAGATGAGTCGTGTGATGTTGCCTTTATCGAGGCAGTCTATGCTGAACTTTTTCCACGCAACGATGATTTTACCATGCAGGATATTCTCGACTTGCTGAATGAAAAGCCGGAACTGCGGTCGATCAATCAGGGAATCCTGCGCAATGAAGGCCTCCAAAAATCGATCGCAGAGGATGCCCTTCTGTCATGAAAGCGATCATGGGATTGAAGAAGAGAGCTGAGGAGGAGCGTCAACGTGAAGATCAATCAGAGAAGTCTTAAAATATCAGAAGAACTGTGGGAGCGCGCGCAAGATACAATTCTTTCAGGATGCCAGCTCTATAGCAAAGGCCCTGAGACACATATCAAGGGGGTTTCCCCTATTTACATCGACCATGGCAAAGATGGTCATGTCTGGGATCCCGATGGAAACGAATACATTGACTATGATATGGGGCTCGGTCCCATCCTGCTTGGCTACCAATACAATGCAGTAGATGATGCCGTACTTGCGCAGCTGCACCGTGGTATGGGCTACTCTCTCGTCGCTCCCGAGGAAGTGGAATATGCAGAACTCTGTGTAAAACATATTCCGAGTGCGGGTAAGGTGCGTTTCCTCAAGACAGGTTCCTCTGCGACGGAGGCGGCTGTCCGCATTGCGCGTTGCTATACTGGGCGCAAGCACATTGTGCGCGGGGAGTACCACGGCTGGCACGAATGGACGACGGCAGCGGAGAGTGTTCGTCAAGGGGGAATTCTACCCGAAGTGCGTCAGTTCATTCATAAATTCGACTACAACGATCTTGCTAAGGTTGAAGAGTATTTTGAAACTTATCAGGGTGAAATCGCTGCCGTCATTACCGAAGCAGTTGAGATCGAACCGCCCAAAGAGGGATTCCTTGAACAATTGAAAGAATTGTGCCACCAAAACGGAGCGCTTTTGATTTTTGATGAGGTCGTCAACGGCTTCCGTTTTTCCATCGGCGGGGCACAGGCGTACTTTGGCGTGACGCCCGATCTTTCGACATTTGGTAAAGCGGCGGCAAACGGAATGCCTCTCTCCATTGTCGCAGGGCGTAAGGATATTATGGAGAAAGTGGACAATAAGATCTTCATTTCGACTACCTTCGGCGGTGATTGTCTGTCCCTCGCTGCAGGCATTGCCGTGATGAAGGAACTTGAGTCCGGTGAGGTCACAAAGGCAATCTGGGAGAAAGGGAAATACCTTCAGGATAATTTCCGACACCTTGCTAAGGATATTGATGTGCCGATTGACCTCAGCGGCTATCCCTGCCGTCTGAATCTCGAATACACGGACTATGACGGAAAGAAGGACTGGCTCTACAACTCTATCTTCATGCAGGAGAGCGTTAAGCGCGGTGTTCTTCTCGGTTGGCACATTTTTCCCTGCTATACACATACGCAGGAAGATTTGGACTTCACGCTGAATGTATTCGAGGATGCGATGAAGGTCTATCGCGAGGCACTGAGGAGCGGACATCCCGAGAACTATATGGAGGGGCAGCCGCTCAAGATCGTTCTTGGATGATGATGCAGAGCATTGAGCAGAATGGATGGATGGCATGAACGACGTTGTGGCGATTCGCGTAGACTCGTCTGAGCAGATCGGAAGCGGTCATCTGATGCGTTGTTTGACACTGGCGGAGCGATTCCGAAAAGACGGAGCGAGCGTTCATTTTATCTCGCGTGATCTCACAGGAAGTCTGCACCGGCTGATAACGGAGCATGGGTTCTTGCTACATCTCCTGCCACAGCATGAGGCGAATCCGAATCTAACAGGCTATGCGGCATGGCTTACCGTTCCACAGGTAGTAGATGCGGAGGAAGCAGGAGTAATTTTATGCCGAATCCGGCCGGTCGAATGCCTCGTTGTGGACAGCTATGCGCTGGATGCGGCATGGGAGCAGAAAATACGTCCTTTTGTCCGTGAGCTTTTCGTGATCGACGATCTGGCGAACCGCTCACATGACTGCGATGTACTGCTCGACCAGAACTACTATCGGACGATGAAGCACCGCTATGACGGGCTTGTGCCACCACAATGTAAACGTCTGCTCGGTCCTTCCCATGCACTTTTACGTGAGGAGTTCTATACCGCACGGAAAAAAATTGGCGTACGAGATGGATCTCTGCGCCGAATTCTTGTTTTCTATGGCGGCAGTGATGTGACTCAGGAAACGGAGAAGGCAATCCGTGCACTCCTGAAGCTGCGTCTGTTCTCTGTCGATGTAGATATCGTCGTCGGTGGAAGCAATCCGCGTTGTACACAGATCGAGAGGATTTGTGCGCAGCATGACTTCCTTCACTATCATTACCAAGTTTCCAATATGGCGCAGCTCATGGCGCGTGCTGATCTCTGTCTTGGGGCAGGAGGAATGACCACATGGGAGCGCTGCTTCCTTGGTTTGCCCGCCATCGTCACGTCTGTTGCTGAAAATCAGATCAAGATTTGTGAGGATTGTGCAGATGCCGGATACCTTTGTTATCTCGGCAGATGGGATGAGGTGACGGAGACGGAGTTGGTTCATGCGCTTCAACAAATAATGGAAGTTGACGTACTTATGCAGATGCAGCAAAAATGCAGATTGGATGTGATCGGTCATGGCACGGGAAGAATGTCTATATCTTCGCTCCGTGAACCTTAGTGATGCAGAGTTTTTGTATCAGTGGCGTAATGATGAGGATGTCCGAAAAAATGCTTTTCATACAGAACAATTGGTGTACGAGGATCATTTGAGTTGGTTGAAGTCGACCCTGTACGGGAAAAGTTCCGTCTATTTTTACATTCTTATGGATGCTGATATCGCAGTTGGACAAATTCGAATGAACGAACAGGATAACGGTGACGGTCTTATTACATATAGCATCGGAAGAGAGCATCGATCCAATGGGTACGGGAAACAAATTGTTCGCCTGTTTGAAGAAGAAATGATGAAAAAAAACAAAAAAATAAAACTGATTGCTTATGTAAAAAAACATAACATAGCTTCGCAAAAAGTTTTTGAATACAGAGGTTTTTGGCGAAAAGAGAAGCAAGATTTCTTTGTATATGAAAAAATAGTTTGATATGATGCGAAAGTATTGTTAGGGGCATGAAAATGTGTATTGTTATTGTATCCTGTAAAGAATGGAATCGTCGCTTTGTGAAAGAAATAGAAGAGCACACAGGTGTAACAGTAATATATTTAGAAAAAAAGGATGATGTAACAGCGAGATGCCTTATGAAACTTAAGCCGGATTGGGTATTCTTTCCTCACTGGTCCTATATAATCCCAGCAGAAGTTTATGAGAATTTTCGTTGCGTGATTTTCCACATGACTGACCTTCCCTTTGGTCGTGGGGGAAGCCCCCTGCAAAATCTCATCGTGCGCGGAATTTATGAAACGAAGATTACGGCACTCCGTTGCGTAAAGGAACTTGATGCAGGACCTGTTTATACAAAACGAGATCTTTCGCTTTGGGGAAGTGCTGAGGAAATCTATCTGCGGGCAGGGGAAATCATAAAGGAAATGATGGTAGAGATAGTGCAGGAGAATCCTGAACCGTATGCACAAATGGGGGAGGGGTACCCTTTTAAGCGTCGAACTTCTGCAGATGGTGATATCGGAAATCTCAACAGCCTTTCGCAGGTTTTTGACTATATCCGTATGTTGGATGCTGATGGTTATCCGCCGGCATTTCTTCGTATGAATCACTTGCGTATGGAATTTTCGCGTGCCTCCTTAAAGGAGGGCTGTGTTTTGGCAGATGTTAGAATTAAGATGCAGGAGGAAGACGATGTCTAAACGTGTTCTTGTCGTTGCGGCGCATCCGGATGATGAGGTTCTTGGTGTAGGCGGTACAATCATCCGCCATGCACAAATGGGGGATACGGTCAGGATTCTCCTTATGGCAGAGGGACTGACCAGCAGAGCAGATCAGCGAGATGTGATGCGCTTTCAAGAGGAGTTGAGTGCCCTGCATAAAAATGCGCAAAGAGTTGCATATATGCTGGGGGCAGAGAACATACAGCTTGCCGACTTTGCGGATAATCGTATGGATCGGGTCGAACTCTTGGATATTATCAAGGTCATTGAGAAGGAAATTGGTGATTTTCATCCTGAAATTGTCTATACCCACCATGAGGGTGATGTGAATGTGGATCATCTTCAGACGCACAATGCCGTCGTTACGGCTTGTAGGTCGCTGCCGGGGCAAAGTGTCAAAGAACTGTATTTCTTTGAGACACCATCCAGTACGGAATGGCAGATGCAGACGAGTGATAAGGCGTTTCTTCCTGCGCTTTATGTAGATATTGGCAATACGTTTGAACAGAAGATAAAGGCACTTGAACTTTACGCTTCGGAAATGCGTGACTATCCTCACCCGCGATCCTATAAAGCGGTCGAAATTCTTGGGCGTTATCGTGGTTATGCGGTAGGGCTTGAATTTGCGGAAGCATTTTCTGTTGGACGCATTATCCGATAGGAGCATAGATATGTGGAATAAGGACGGTCAGCCTTTTATCATTGCTGAGATGTCGGGCAATCACAACCAGTCACTCGATCGTGCTCTTGCGATTGTCGATGCGGCTGCGGCGGCAGGTGTTGATGCGGTTAAGATTCAGACCTATACCGCCGACACGATGACACTTGATATTGATACAGGTGAGTTTTTTATTGCGGATAAAAACAGTCTCTGGAAGGGTGAGTCGCTCTATCATCTTTACCGGAAGGCGCATACTCCATGGGAGTGGCATAAGCCAATCTTTGACCGATGCAGGAAGCACGGTATCATGGGGTTCAGTACACCGTTCGATGATACGTCGGTTGATTTTCTGGAAGAACTTGGCGTGCCATGCTATAAGATTGCCTCCTTTGAGAATGTCGATCTCCCGCTCGTTCGGAAGGTCGCACGCACGGGCAAACCGATCATTGTCTCAACGGGAATGACGACTGTCTCTGAGCTGGAAGACCTCGTTCGTACGTCGCGGAAGAATGGCTGTACGGATCTGACACTGCTCAAATGTACGAGCAGTTATCCATCCTCTCCTGATGGGACGAATCTCCGGACAATTCCACACATGCGGGAATTGTTTGGGTGTGATGTGGGACTGTCCGATCATACGCTTGGCATCGGTGCCGCGATAGCAAGCGTCGCGTTGGGGGCGTCTGTCATCGAAAAGCACTTTACTCTGTCCCGTGCCGATGGGGGGGTTGATGCGGCGTTTTCTTTGGAGCCGGACGAGATGGCACAGCTCGTTCGGGAATGCCGTGTCGCTGCACTTGCCATAGGTAAGGTATGTTATGAGATGGCTGAGGAGGAGAAGAAGTCCTTGCAGTTCCGGCGTAGTCTCTACGTCGTAAAAGATATGAAAAAGGGAGATCGCTTTACGACAGAAAATGTTCACAGAATTCGCCCCGGTCTGGGGCTTTCACCAAAATATGCCGATGTTGTATTCGGAAAGGCTGCCAAGAGAGAAATTGTGCGTGGAACGGCGTTGCAATGGGATTTGATCGAGTAAAAATTTTTTTGAGGGAACCATATCATGTACAAGTTTGAAGATAGAGGGCATGTAAAGCGATATTACAGTCAAGAAAAAATTGACGCGATTACAGAGATTCAGGGGAGTGCCTATCGCCGCTACAGAGAATTATGGGATGATCCTAACATAATGGATGATGTTTTGGAGAAGCCGCTCGAAATTATGTTGGAACTGACATCGTGGTGTAATTATAAGTGTAAAATGTGTGACAAGGCGTTTGTCCCAGAGAAAGACAAGGTGAATATTTCCGTCGAAAGCGTTTACCGTCTTGTAAAAAATATCAATGAAATGAAAATTGCTTCCCTGTGGGTCGGTGCATTTTCAGAATGCCTGATCCACCCTCAAATCGGGCTCATTTTAGATGCCTTAAAAGAAGTGGATGTACTCGATTTTACACTTATCACAAATGGCTCCGGACTTAATGAAAAAACGGCAAAAAAGATCATAGATGCTGGTGTGAACCGACTGAGCGTTTCATTGGACGCGGCGACAAAGGAAACCTATTACAACATACGGAAAGGGAATCTTGATCAGGTAGAGAACAATATCAATCGTTTTCTTGCACTGCGGAGAGAAAATATATTTCCTTCTCTTCGTGTATCCATGGTTATGATGGATGACAATGTCGATGAACGGAAAGCGTTTTTGGAAAAGTGGAAAGGGAAAGCGGATATTATCGATTTCCAGGTCATGATGGATGCATCGCATATTGAGAACCTAGCCGATGTAACGGAGTATACGGCAGAATGTATGGAACCTTTCCGCAGATTGGCTGTTCGATATGATGGTGTTGTTTTGCCTTGCTGCACATCGTATGGAAATTTTTTCCCGTTGGGCAATATTCGGGATACCTCCTTGAAAGAGATGTGGGAGGGAGAAAAGATACGTCATTTACGGGAAGAAATCAAATCGAAGAATTTTAATAAGGTTTGCCGAAATTGTAAAAAATAATCAAATATTTGGCGTGCGGGAAGGTGGAATAGAATATGAATCTTGTGGATTTGATCACGGAAGGAAGACTGTATGATGCGCTTCGCCTTACGGTTGATCTGGTTGAAAAATCAGAGCATGAGGAGATGGATATTGAAGCGTTGCTCGCGGTCTATCGTCTGTGCCACGAAAATGAAGCAGATGCCTATCTGCTTGATATGATCAAAGGCGGTATTCTTAAGATTTTATACAATGTAACACAGCAAAATGTGCGAGTGGAAGATCTGCTGCAAGTGGCTGAAATCATCTCAAAATATGACAAACCTGCGACTGCAAATTCGCATTTTGTGGAATACCTGTCCGACTTTCTGTATCAGGCGGCAAAATCCGTACACAGCAGAGGAAATACCGTCTTTGCCTATCGCTGTCTGAGTACTCTTGCAGCGCTCAAGGTTCCTGCTCGAGTGGAGTATGTTCTGCTTGAAAACGAATTGAAGGGTAGTCTGCAGTTATCGGGCAACTATACTGTCTTTACAGACAGCGCACATGAGTTTTCACATCCGGGGCAGACTCCTGTAAACATGCAGGAGTCTGCCCAAATACGGGACCGACGCTTTCGTGTGGATATTCTGCTTGAGTTCTCTGTGGTCTGGTGCAAAGTGAAGAGCCTATATGAAGCGCTCTCAAAGGATAGATCATTTGACTGTCGGCTCGTTGCAATCAATATACAGGAACTTGCCATTGACAGTGAAACACAGTATCCTGAATTTCTCAAATTTCTTAATGAACGTGACATTCCCTTCATACCGGAGGTGGCATATGATCTCGCGGAACGCAGACCGGACGCGCTCATCTATACAAATCCATACGATAATCATCATCCTCGTTTTGCCATAGAGAATGTTCGGAGGCGAGGTGTTCGAGTCATCTATCTTCCGTATTCCATTCCATTTTTTGTTGACAGCAATAACAAGTGGTATCTCTATGATCTTCCGATTCATCGGCATGCATGGCGGGTTTATGTGCGTTCGCAGCGTGAGCTGCGCAAATATGGAATGTATTGTCAATCAGGAAATGCACATGTTGTACTTGCAGGAGGTCCTTTGGCAGACTATATAGCTGAACAAAAGGAACGGGTGAAGCCGGATACCCGCTTCAAAAAGACGTTTCTATGGGGGATCGACTACGGCTTTTGGGATGACACTGCGACGCTTGGGGAATATGGAGCAAAAATACTGCAGTATTTTGCGGATCATCCGCAGCTTGGTCTCATCGTTCGACCGCATCCCCTGTTTTATGGCATGGTTATCAAACGCGGGGTCATGAGCGAGGAGACTGTTCGTGCTTTTTATGCGCAGTGTGAAGCGATCCCCAATGTATCGCTGGATCTCTGCGGGGATCTGACAGGGGCATTCTGTAAATCAGATGCCCTGATTTCAGATACTTCATCAATTTTAGTGGAATATCTGCTGACAGGACGACCGGTTTTGTATCTGAGGATGAAAACCACACCTGATTACAGGGCATATCAGGAAGATGATGGCGATGTACTCGCACATTACTATGCGGGAGATTCATTTGACCATATTGTACAGTTTATCGAGATGGTTGCGGCTGATGAAGATCCTCTACGCGAGGAACGAACGTCAGTTCTTGACAAGTATTTTTATCGTGCACAGGAGAATGCCGGTGAGAATATCAAGGAAATGCTGAAAGATGCGCTCAGAAATGAATGAGGTCGGCAGAGACAATGGATATGGGAGGCTTATGAAGTAGTATATAATGGGGTTGAATTTATCAGCTCTTTCTATATGCATCATACGGTTGCGGGTGTCGTGTGCAGGCACCGTGCATATTAAGGCACTTGTGCAGGGGAGAAAAAATGTATGAAAATCGACCTTTCCGTTCTTGGACGGCAGTATGAGCTCCACGCCGCAGAGTATGAGATGGCGGCGCTGCGTGCACTGCGTTCGGGGTGGTATATCATGGGACCGGAGCTCGCAGGGTTTGAAGAGGCGTTTGCTGCCTATACGGGGGCAAAGTATGCCATCGGGCTCAACTCCGGACTTGATGCGCTGACACTTTCCGTCGCGGCACTTGGAATCGGCGCGGGCGATGAGGTCATTGTCCCCGCAAACACCTATATTGCAACTGTGCTTGCCGTTACGGCAAATGAAGCGGTGCCCGTCTTTGTTGAGCCGGATGAATACTACAGTCTGGATGCCTCGAAGCTCGAAGCCGCGATCACGGCGCGCACATGTGCAATTATGCCCGTTCATCTCTATGGGCAGGCAGTCGATATGGCTTCTGTAATGACGATCGCAAAGAGGCATCATCTCGCTGTCATTGAGGACTGTGCCCAGTCCCACGGTGCGCACTTTGGCGACGTGATGACGGGGCGGTTTGGCGATATCGGCTGCTTCAGTTTCTATCCGACAAAGAACCTAGGCGCATTTGGGGATGCGGGTGCAATTGTGACTGATGATGCGGCGCTTGCCGAGAAGATTCGTATGTTGCGGAACTACGGCAGCAAGGAAAAATATTACAACGAGATCTGTGGGATCAATTCCCGTATGGATGAGATACAGGCGGCTCTGCTGCGTGTGAAGCTCGCTCATTTGCCTGCGTTGACCGAAGAGCGCAGACAGATCGCGGCGCAGTATCTTGCCGGGATTCATAATGAATACATCACGTTGCCCTCTGTGCGGGAGGGCGCGGAGCATGTCTATCATCAGTTTGTTGTGCGGACAGAGACGCGGGATCGTTTTAAGGGATACCTTGCTGCGCACGGGATCGAGACCGTCATCCACTATCCAATTCCGCCGCATCTCGCGGAGTGCTATGCAGATCTTGGATATGGGCGTGGCAGTTTCCTAATCGCGGAGAAGTACGCGGATGAGGTGCTGAGTCTGCCGATGTTCAACGGGATGACAGATGAAGAAATCGCCTATGTGATCGAGACGGTCAATGGGTATCGGATGTAATCTCTTGAAGAGGAAATTTTATGAAGGCAATTCGACTCGATGGGCGAACGGTATATTTGGCAGAAGTAGAGGAGAGATATTTTCCGTACATCATTGACTGGCGGAACGATCCGGAGAATAATCGCTATCTGAACCAGCCGTTTGTCCTCGATATGGAAAAGCAGCGGGCGTGGTATGAACGGTATCTCTTCGATTCTACACAGGGGCTGCTTGTCGTTGTGGATAAACAGAATGATACGCCGTTTGCTACAATGGGGTGGACGGATCACCGGTCGGAGGAAGGCCTTTGCATTACGGGGCGTCTTCTCGTCGGAGACCGGCGCTATCGGGGGAGTCCTCTCTTTGCAGAGGCGAGCCTCATCTTTGCGGATTATATGTACGGTTCCTTTGGCGTGAGCGATTGTTATGCACATATCGTATGTGATAATATTGCCTCCATACGCTACCATGAAAAATATGGGTTTCATCAAAATATGGGCATCATGCGCTTCCCGGATGAACTTGATGTAAACGGAATGAAACAGGTTGAATACATTCGCTCCAAAGACGATTGGTCCACCGTCAGAAAAACTGTGGAACGAAGACTGAAAGCACTTGGATAAGGATATAGATATGCAGAATCGTTCGTGTTTTAACCCCTACAGTGTCATATCCTATCTGACGGAGGCGCATAATCGTGCGTGCTCGGAGCATAGATGCGGGGTCTTTTTCTCGTGCAAAATGAGTTTCTCCGGGATAAACAGGAGCCTGTCTACGATGTGTTTGCCGCCGATCCGGACGTGGAAGACCATCATTGTGCTTGCACCGAGCTACACCGCAATAAGTTTGAAGCGCTCAGTGCGGCAGATATTCTGTTGACGGATTTTTCATCCCTCAATAGGAGTTCGAGCCCATATTTGTGCAGGAAGCCGATCGCGGTCGCCGCATCGAAGTCATACTATGGAATCTGAGGGATGTCTAGCAAAATTTTACCCATGACACTGCTCCTTTTCTGCTGATCTAAAATCCTGTGCCGCTCATGCAGCCTATGATGATATCATAGCCGCAGTGAGGGCGCATTTCCTGCATAAATTGGTCGTAAAATCCGATTAGTTTGCTTCTGTTTTCGGAAAGTGAGAACTTTTATTGATTATTGACTGGTAACATATGTTACATCTATTGAGAAAGCCCTTTGCTATAATCAGGACAACAAATGTGTATTGGATATATCGCAAAGGAGAGTTTCTCATGGATGCTAAAATGTTTTGTTATCAGTGTCAGGAGAC
>ERZ773063.201-NODE-201-length-40476-cov-6.350115_pt1 | contig 40476 bp, 41 predicted proteins | sample MGYA00580625_ERZ773063 | MGnify/ENA primary metagenome ERZ773063 (study PRJEB29015, sample SAMEA2738022) | human oral metagenome | biome: human oral; feature: human-associated habitat; material: dental | place: China | collected 2042 ... | reverse complement strand
CTTCAAATCGTCGTACACTAAATTCCCGATATACATCGCTACGGACATGCCTTGCATTGCACTGTGAGCCCTTGCTAAGCCTCCAAGCTTTGGGCTTATTCTTATATTCGGCCTGACAATCTTCATGCTCTCACCTCCTTCCTTTTTCGCATTATACACTATATGTATTTATATTTCAACTATGTATAATACAATTATTTATTTTCCTCTCAAAATCAAGTATAATGTGTGAGAAGGGGTGATCTTCATGTCATTCGCACAAACACTTAAATCTTTACGCCTAAAGCACAAATTAACACAAAACGAGCTTGCAGATAAAATAGGAGTAACACAAAGAACCATTAGTTATTACGAGGCGGGGAAAGGTACTCCCAGTAATCAAAAAATTCTTAATGCCTTAGTCAAGACCTTCAACGTAACTTTAGATGAACTGCTCTTAGATATGGGGCATATATCTAAACTCAATACGTTTGTCAACAAACTCATTAGAGACACAAAAAACAAATTCCTCCGATGGATTTCTTTTGAAGATGCAGTATGCCCAGTAAATCAATCTGACAGTACCTGCACCCCTGTTTTTTACAAAGATAAATTTAATAAAAATAATTTCGCTCAGTACAGCCATTACACATTTATAGTCAACGAATCTTTCTTTGCTCATTATCGGGACGGGGGGTATCTATTAGCAAAAATGGTATCTGACAAAAGCAAAGAAGACATTTCCATTTTTATTTTCCATAACAACATCTTTTCATATGTGGCAAACGCTTCTGCAGTCCGACCAATAGAAGATTTATATTTCTTACTTTCCAACCCAGAGTCAGAAGTCTTTGCATTTATCGATGCGTACTTAGAAGACAACCCTATCCCTTTTTAGCCTTTTGACAGCAACCATCAAAAAAGCACCCTCGCATGAGAGTGCTTTTTGTTTCCTGATATTGAATGTCACGCTACATCCTGCCAAACTCGTATCTGATGTCCCACCATGTGCATATATGCTCCCACGAAGTCTCTCCACGTTCCACTTTCCCCACGAATTTCGATCCTTGTGTCACATCTGATATGACTATGCTTTTCGCTGAACGTATAAGCTGCCCCTGAATGAGATCCCCATCAACAACAAAACCTTGTTTATCAAGAATACGGATCCCTACATAGGCATCCGTATCTACAATATTGACAAGAAGAAAATTTCTATCTGACTTCACAATTTCCCCAGTATATTCAGCATAGTAATCAAGCTCATTTTGTTCCGTCTTGCCCTCTGTAAAACCAATACCCGTCAAAAGCAATCCCATCAGAAATGATACGCATATAATCTTTAGCGTTTTCACGCTACCACCTCCCTATGCTAAAGACTATACGCCATTTTCCCACGGAAATCCTGCTTACCTCATCCGCCTTTCTATCAGGCTGTTACGTTTTGCGTCCTTTATCGTCTGTTGCCGCACTTCAGAACGAATAAACTCCTTGGCGTAGCTATCGAATATCCGCCTTCCATCTACGTAGTTATTCACCTGCGTCGTTACCGAAGGCGCAGACGCCCCAACGGTGAACTTCTCCGCAATCGCCGCCCCCGCATCACCCACGAGGCCGCCTCCTGCGAATTTAGGAACACTCACTATCATATTGCCCCATGTCCCGTTGTTAATACGCTCCAAGACCGCAAGTCCATACCGTTTGACAGCCTCCGCTTTGACAACAAACTCGCCATTGGAGAGCATAGCGTGTATGCTGTCGCTGGTGCCGGTACCGGGGCCAGAGATATAACCACCATCCGCATGTCCTGCCACTGCTCCGCTGCTTGCCGAAGAAACACTGCCTGCCATGCTCATGACTGCCGTGGAAGCGTTTCGAGCCGATGTCACAATCTCTTGGGAAATCATATCAAGGTTCATGGCCAATTCTTGCATTTGCGTGGAGAAACCTGTCACAAACTCCTGATTTGTCCCCAATAGCCCTTGAAGCTGCGCCTCTGCTCCAGCGACCTGCGCCTCCATGGCGCCCCCTTGCATACCCTGCATGTTGTCCAGGGCCGGAAACCATGAATCCATCAAGTTCCGAGTGATATTCTCCGCAAAGTACCGCTGCAAATCTTTGAGTACACCTGTCACCAAATTCCGCAAGGCATCCGCCAAATTCTCTGCTTCGTTTATGCCATCGGTGAGGAAGGTGACGAGATTATCCTCTAAGATAAGGCTCTGTCTTCGAGCAGCGGGCCGTGGGGTATGGCGGTAACCCGATAATCCGCCTTCGTAAATGGCGCCATTGCCGAGAGGCAATGGCTTTTTTATTTATAAATTTTCTATTAAAATTTTATTTCGCCGCGCCGGGAAATTCTCCTGCAAAAAACGGTTTGTCACGGCCACATCTGTTATTCCGGCCTTTTCGGCGCATAAACAAAAACGCTTTCCGTTGTATTTTTCCACAACAGAAAGCGTTTTTCTATGTACTGTATGATCCGCAAGATGATCCGATTCTGCGCCACCCTCCCACACGCCTATCGGGGACGCGTTTTTCGCTTCTCCTGCAAATAGTCGTCAATCGCCGCGGCAGCTTTTTTCCCGGCTCCCATAGCTAAGATGACGGTGGCCGCGCCGGTGACGATGTCGCCGCCGGCGAAGACGCCGGGTTTAGTGGTGGCGCAGGTCCTGGGATCGGCGATGATGTTGCCCCGAGAATTTGTCTCCATGCCCGGTGTGGTGGAGGCGACGATGGGATTGGGGCCTTGGCCGATGGCCATGACGACGGTATCCGCCGGAAGCTCCGCTTCGGATCCGGGTACAGCTACCGGGCGGCGGCGCCCCGAATCGTCCGGCTCGCCTAACTCCATGCGGACACATTGAAGCGCCCGCACCCAACCTTGTCCGTCGCCAAGGACGGCCACGGGATTATGGAGCAGCCGAAACTCGATGCCTTCTTCTTTGGCGTGGTGCACTTCCTCTTTCCGCGCCGGAAGCTCCTCTTCCCCCCGCCGGTAGACGATAGAGACCTTAGCCGCGCCTAAGCGGAGCGCGGTACGGGCCGCATCCATGGCCACGTTGCCGCCTCCCACCACCGCCACATTTTGCCCCACGCGAAGGGGCGTGCCGTACTCGGGAAAGCGATAGGCTTTCATGAGGTTGCAGCGGGTCAAAAATTCATTGGCGGAGTAAACGCCGTTGAGGTTTTCCCCGGGAATGCCCATGAAGTGCGGCAGTCCCGCCCCGGTGCCGACAAAGACGGCGTCGAACCCTTCTTCCGTCAAAAGCTCGTCCACCGTGTAAAGCTGCCCCACGACGGTGTTCAGCTCGATGTCGACCCCAAGCGCTTTTAGAGCGTCAATCTCTTTTTCGACAATCCCTTCCTTGGGCAGGCGAAATTCGGGGATGCCGTAGGACAGCACGCCCCCCGCCGTGTGCAGCGCCTCAAAAACAGTGACGCGATAGCCTCGCCGCGCCAATTCGCCCGCCGCCGAGAGACCCGCCGGCCCGGCCCCGATGACGGCCACCCGCTGGGCGTCGTCAGCATATGTCATCGGCCGGATCGTTTTCTCCCGCGCCAAGTCCCAATCGGCGGCAAAGCGTTCCAGCCGTCCAATGGCGACGGCTTCGCCGCGCTTCGCTAAGACGCAGTTTTTTTCGCACTGATTCTCCTGGGGACAGACGCGCCCACAGACCGCCGGGAGCGCGTTCGTCTCCTTGATGACGGCGATGGCCCCCGCATAATCGCGGGCCTTGATTCGGTCAATGAACCCGGGAATATCGACCCCCACGGGACATCCCTGGCGGCACAAAGGAACCTTACAGTGCAGACAGCGCCGGGCCTCGGCCACGGCGGTTTCTTCGTCGTAACCCAGCGCCACCTCGTCGAAGTTTTGGGCGCGAACCGCCGGATCCTGCTCCGGCATGGGATGTTTCTTCAAAGACAACGCCATATCCGTCACCTCCCCAGCCCGATCCGGCAGACATGCGCCCGAGCCGCCGCTTCCATCTCCCGATACATGCCTTGCCTCGCGGAAAGCTGCGCAAAATCCACGCCAGCGCCGTCAAACTCCGGCCCGTCGACGCAGGCAAATTTCGTTTTGCCCCCCACTTCGACGCGGCAGCCGCCGCACATGCCGGTTCCGTCCACCATGACGGGATTCAGGCTGACGATGGTCTTAACGCCCCATGGCCGCGCCGTTTCCACCACATTTTTCATCATGACCACCGGCCCGATGGCGTATATGAGGTCGATCTTTTCTCCCCGCTCAAAGAGCTCTTTCAGCGCCGTGGTGACAAAGCCCTCGATCCCATAGGAACCGTCGTTTGTCGTAACGAGTACCTCGGCACTGACCGCCCGCATTTCTTCTTCCATAATGAGAATGTCCCGGCTTTTTGCCCCCAAGATGGAAATGACCCGATTGCCGACCCCCTTCATGCCCCGGGCAATGGGGTACACCGGCGCGATGCCGATACCGCCGCCAACGCAGACGACGGTTCCTATTCCGGCGGCGATGTGGGAGGGCTGTCCCAATGGCCCCACCAAATCAAGGAGGGCGTCCCCTTCTTCCATGCGCGCCAAAAGTTCCGTCGAAGCGCCTACCACCTGAAAAATCAAGGTGATACTTCCTTTATCCTGATCGAAATCCGCCACCGTCAGTGGGATGCGCTCTCCCCGTTCATCGGTGCGCAAAATGACAAACTGCCCCGGCTGCGTCTTTCGTGCCAGCCGGGGCGCCTCGATCTCATAGCGGTAAATCCCCAACGACAGACACTCTTTTTTCCGTATCGTAAACATCGCGCCATCGCCTCCTTTTGCCGCCCGGCGCGTTACGCAAAAACGCCCGTCAAATACGCCGTCAGATCCGTTCGGATGGGCATGAGATAGACGCTGTCTCCCCGGCTTTGGGCGAAGGCCTGCACCTCCCGGGCGAAATCAACGCTCCACGCCAAGGTCGCCGCAAATTTTTTTGGGAACACCACATGATTTTTCAGCTCCCAATAGCTTTTCGCCCGCTCCGACTCGACGGGGGATACCCCCCAATAGACTTCCAGCCCCTCTAACATATCGGCGTACATCGCCAAGAGCCGCAGATCGAAAAACGGCTGGGTGAAGAAACCCGCCGCCCCGGCCTGCAATTTTCGACGAATCCGATACTGCTCCTGCTGCATACTGCCCCGATACTGATCGATTCCGGCATACACCCGAATTTCCGGCAATTCTTCCCGAAATTTCCGAATGACATCCGTCGTCACCGTCGGATAAACGGTATGGGTCATATCCTGCGGAGGATCGCCCTCAATGATCAGAACTTCTTTGATCTGGTTTTGGCGCAGATACTCTCCCATGGAGAGCGGCCGTTCCAAATCCACATCCATCGCCCGAATATGGGGCATCGCCGTCGGAAAGTACTGCTGTGCCAGCGCCGCCCCCTCCCAACTGCGCGTGGGAAACCGCAAGAGGTCGGGGATATTGATCAGGTCGATGGCAAAACCGCCCTCCTTGAGCACCGCCAATTCCTCCCGCAAAGCGTCCCGCGGCACCAGCTCTACCGATATGCGTTTCATGATCTTGCCTCCTCAAAAGAGCCCGGTGATCCGGCCGTCTTCTGTGATGTCCATGTTTTCCGCCGCCGGATGCTTCGGCAGCCCCGGCATCGTCAAAATATCGCCGGTAAGCGCTACGATGAACCCCGCCCCGGCGGAGAGGCGCAGTTCCCGAACCGTGATCCGAAACCCTTGGGGGCGTCCCAACTTCGCCGGATCATCGGACAGAGAATATTGGGTTTTCGCCATACAGACAGGCAGTTTATCCATCCCCAGCCCCTCGATCTCTTCCATCGTCCGACGCGCCGCGGCGGTAAAGTCCACCCCTTCCGCTCCGTAAATCTTTCGCGCAATCGCTTCAATCTTCGCCAGGATACTTTCCTCCACCTGATAAAGAGGGCGGAAATCCGCGCCCTTTTCCATTGCCGCCGCGACCTTTTCCGCGAGCAAGAGGCCGCCTTTTCCCCCTTTCGCCCAAACTTCGGAGAGGGCTACCGCCGCGCCGAGAGCTTGACACTTTTTCTCCACGAAGGCCAGCTCCTCCGGCGTATCCGTGGGGAATACATTCACTGCCACCACGGCAGGCAGCCCGAAAGCGTGGATATTCTCAATGTGCTTCAAGAGATTGTCCATTCCCCTTTGCAGAGCCTTTTCATCGACCTGCGCCAGCGCCTCTTTCGGCATGCCGCCGTGCATTTTGAGCGCCCGCACCGTAGCCACGATGACCACGGCATCCGGATGAAAGCCGGCGAAGCGGCATTTGATATCCAAGAACTTTTCTGCTCCCAAGTCCGCGCCGAATCCCGCTTCGGTGACGACGTAATCGGCGAACTTCAAAGCAAATTTCGTCGCCATGATACTGTTGCAGCCGTGGGCGATATTGGCGAAGGGGCCGCCGTGGATGAATGCCGGCGTGCCTTCCAGCGTCTGTACCAGATTCGGCTTGATGGCGTCCTTGAAGAGGAGAGCCAAGGCGCCCGTAACGCCTAATTCCTTCGCCCGGACGGCCCGCCCTTCGAAGGTATAGGCCACCACGATCTCCCCTAAGCGCCGCTTCATATCTTCTAACCCGTCGGCGAGGCAGAGAATGGCCATCATCTCCGAGGCCACGGTGATATCAAAGCCGGTCTCACGAGGAACGCCATGGGCTTTGCCTCCCAACCCGATGACCACATGTCGCAGCGCCCGATCGTTGAGGTCCAGTACCCGCTTCCAGACCACCCGCCGCGGGTCAATCTGGAGCGCGTTCCCCTGCTGCAAATGATTGTCCACCACCGCCGCCAAGAGATTATGCGCCGTGGTGACCGCATGAAAATCCCCGGTGAAATGCAGATTGATGTCCTCCATGGGAATGACCTGCGCGTACCCGCCGCCGGCCGCCCCGCCCTTGAGGCCAAAACACGGCCCTAAGGACGGCTCCCGCAGCGCCACCGCCGCCTTTTTTCCCTGCTGCCGGAAAGCGTCCGCCAAGCCGACGCTGGTGGTGGTCTTGCCTTCCCCCGCGGGGGTGGGATTGATGGCCGTCACCAGCACCAATTTCCCATTGGGGCGGTCTTTGACCCTTTCCCACGCCGCTGACGCAATTTTCGCTTTGTAACGGCCGTAAGGCTCGATCTCATCCTCCGTCAAGCCTAGTTTTGCCGCGATCTCTCCGATGGGCTGCATCGTCGCTTCCTGGGCGATCTCCACATCCGATTTCATGTTTCAGCCTCCTCGTCCTATATTCCCTATTCACATGGATTCTCTTTCATTGCCACGACCAAAATGATACTATAGGAAAATGTCAGCGTCGCATTGACCCGTGCCACGGTCACAGCGCCGTCCTCCAACGACTGGCGCAGAACTTCCAGCGTCGACTTGTCGAACTCCGGCAGCTCGTCGAGAAACAGCACGCCGTGATGCGAGAGCGTCACCTCGCCCGGATGCGGGATGCTGCCGCCGCCAATCATCGCCACCGTTGACGTCGTATGGTGCGGACTGCGAAAGGGACGCGTCTCGACGAGGCCACTGCCGTCCTTGGGGAACCCAGCGATGCTGTAGATCTTCGTCACTTCAAGCGTCTCCTGCCTCCGATGACGCGGCAGGAGGCGCGCGAGCATCGTCTTGCCCGAGCCGGGCACGCCGACCATCAACAGATTGTGCCCGCCGGCCGCCGCAATCTCCAGCGCACGCTTGGCGAAGAACTGTCCATGCACATCGACAAAGTCATCCGAAGGTACTTCTGTATCACACGCCACAGCAGGTGTCGCTTCCAACGGAAGCAGTTCCGCTCTGCCCAAGAGAAAATCGTACAATTCGCGCAAGTTTTTCGGCGCATACACGCTGATGCCATCGATGAGCAATGCCTCACTGCCTTTACCCGGCGCAACGAAGAATTTCCTTGAAGCCATACTCCTTCGCCCCGACCGTCATCGGCAGCACGCCGCGCACACTCCGCAATTCTCCCTCCAAAGAAAGCTCCGCTGCAAACAAGGCGTGCTCAATGGGCTCTGTCGGAATCAGCCCATACGCCGCTAAAAGCCCGACGGTGATCGGCAGATCAAGCCCCGAGCTCTCCTTCCGTATGTCCGCAGGCGCAAGATTGATCGTCATCCGCGCAAGTTTGAGCTTCACGCCCATATTCTTGAGCGCCGTGCGCACACGCTCACGCGACTCCTTCACCGTCGTATCAAGAAGCCCGACAATGTCGAACGAAGGAAAGCCATAAGGATCATCGATCTCGACATCGATGATCCTCCCATCCCCCCCGAAAGTTACCGCACCATACGATTTAGCAAGCGCACCGCTCCACCTCTTTTGTTGGAATAGTATTTTGGGGTTTGTTACTTTTCTTCATTTATGAGATTTAAGCCTGCTTGTTGATAGAAATTTACATAAAATTGTGAACTTATCACCTGCAAGGAGCCTATATCTCGATGCCCTCTTCACGTTCTCCTGTCTCGCCTTGCACAACATGACGATTCTTGGTCATCATCTACTTTCATACAGATTATTCATTTAACAGATTTTGTTGCAATATAGGTTTTGATGTTCATGTCATGCAATCTGCCAAAGCCATTGGTATCTTCATATAAATCAAGCAACGTAAATCCTGCTTTCAGCTGACCTCCGATTTGCTCAATCATCGTATGAGAAAACTGCATCCCTGAGCGTTCCGCCAGCATGAATGCTTTCGCTTTTTCATCTTTCAACGGATTAAACGGCATATTCCAAACAATTTTCTTTTCTTCATGATCAACCATATAATTGATTTCATTGTTCAATCCAGCAAGCAACATACCGCCTTGTTTCAAAACTCTGTACGCCTCACGAAAGACAAATTCCACATCTTCCACATAGCAGTTTGAAACAGGATGAAATACAATATCAAAACTTTCATCTGGGAAATGGAATTTTTTCGTCATGTCCCCCTCAATCGCATCGATATGATAGCCTTCCCGCTCAGCTACCAACAATTCAGATTCTATCTGCTTCGAGGAATAATCAAGCACGGTACACTCCGCGCCCAACGCATGAAAAATCGGCATTTGCTGACCGCCGCCTGCCGCCAATCCCAGAATCTTTTTTTCCTTTCAGAGTCCCAAACCATTCATGCGGAACAAAAACCGTAGGCGTCAGCAAAACATTCCAATTTCCCTTCTTTGCTTCGAGATACTCCTCATGAGACGTAGATTTTCCCCACATCCACCCTTCTTCAACCCATCGGTCAATCGTTTCTTTATTTATATCTTGATAGAACTTTGCAAGCAAAGGTCCGCCCGCCCATTGTTTCAAATATAAAAAAATTATACCATAAGCGCGGAAAATGTGGCTAATGTTTCTTTGCAAAAGAAACGTGACTTATCTATGTGGAAGGCTCTTTATGTGATCGCACAGGTATCATGGCAATACCATTCCTATGCCCATAACACTCCGCATCAAATCATTCTTTACCACGATCCGCGATTTCCGCACGATAAAATGCAATCTTATCATCGAACGCCTCCATATGTGCGTGTAGTTTCTTCATCTCTGCCGCAAGATTGGCGCGATGCGCTGTGAGCATTTCCATCCGCACCGAAAGGGTGTCATCACCCTCTGCCCGCAGTGCGGCATAGCGCCGAATCTCCCGAATTGGCATTCCCGTCTCCTTGAGGTGTAGGAGAAATGCCGCCCATGCAACATCACGTTCATAGTACCGCCGCCGATTCGCCGTCGTACGCTCCAGCAAGATCAAGCCCTCATGTTCATAATAGCGCAGTGTATGAATGCCAAGTCCTGTTTTCCGAGAGAATTCACCAATGCTATATTACATAAAATCTCCTCTTTAACATAGAGTATACTCTACATTATAAAGTAGTGCCAGAAGAAGGTTTTCCGTAAGCAAAGCAATGTTGTCTTGCTTACAAAACACATTATACGAGGAGGATTTCTCTCATCATGACCAAACAAAACCACAGATACTCTGTCATTACAGGGGCAAGCTCAGGTATCGGAGCTGCAACGGCAAAGGCATTCGCCATGCGTGGACACAACCTCATCCTTATTGTGCAACGCACAGAACGACTAAACGCTCTATCGTAATTGAATTAGTAGGAATGTTGGAGGAATTATTGTACAAGAACCACAAGACACATTTTGGGGTGGATATCACGCATATTTTTCTGATTTAGATGAATATTATTGGGAAGTTACGTGGGAACCCAATTTTAGATATGATGAAAATGGATTACTAAAATTTTGATGATAAATCAGGAAAGAAATATGGCATCAAGTAAGGAATATTTAAATTTTATAGTAGAGCAATTATCTGAATTAAAAGATATTGTTTATCCTATAATGATAGGTGAATATATCACTTACTATCACGGAAAAATTGTTGATGGAATTTATGATGATAGATTACTTGTTAAACCTATACAATCAGCAATAAACTATATGCCAAATGCAAAGTATGAAATACCTTACGGTGGTGCAAAGGAAATTCTTTTAGTAGATAATGTGGATAATGAGGTATTCGTCGTAGATTTATTGGACATTCATGTTACAAAACTGCTTGACCACAGCATCATCTTTTAATGTGATCTTTTAGAAGCTCTTTTCGCAATCCGTCTTCATCAATAGCCTCAACCAGAGTAAAAATAGTTTTTCGCATATCTGATAATATTCTATATGTTAATTTTATGTAAGATCCCTTTGTATATTCTAAATTTGGATGTTCCTTTCTAAAAGATTCATCCGCATATCCATCTGCATGTACAAGGTTATGACGTATATCCAAATAGGATACTGCACTATTTATAAAATTTTTATCTACTTTAATACCGAGCTTCTTACATGCTTTTTCTATAAGCGAACGTGTACTGCGTTCTTTTTCTAAAGATTGAAATATATTATCTATAACAGTTTTCTCTATATTGCCATCACGTATACGCTTCAAAATTTCTGTGGCAGGCATATTAAAAGGATGATCCCCCACAATACGTTCTGGTGTATTGGTAGCATTTTTATACGATTCTAAAATAATGCTTTTTAAATAAATCGTTAATTCTTCATATAGTTCTTTTACATACGCAGCATACATTGTTGCACGCAAATGAGTCACTACAATTTTCCTATTAGCATCGCAAATCTTATACCGTGATATACTTTTATGTCTTTCTCTGTCAAACATATCAAATAATTTTTCTTTATTTTCCCAACTATCTCTTTTTATCAACGTATAGAACATATCAACAATTTCTATATCATCTTGAAAGTGCATCATCTTGTTTTGAAAACTTATATATGCCTCTGAATGTTCCACTTGCTTTCCCTCTTTCCATTCTCAAAGAATCACTGGACATAGAAAATACGTACAATCACAAGATTCACAGCCACGAATTTCACAAATTGCAGTACAAATAGGATTCTGCACCACATTCCCCCCCATTCATTGCAATCATACCATATGCTATGCACTTTGAATGCCATTTTCCATATTGACTCTTTATTTTCCGTCCCCACTCTTAACAACATACGCCCTTATGCTGTCAATACCATAAAATCCTCAAAAATCGGTGTTCTTTCTGTATCAATACAAAAAAGACATTGTATCGTTATCGACGTTACTTCGTTATATGCCGCGCCTATTTCTCTATTTGACGCTGCGCCGCTGCTACCGTGTTCTGCATGAGCATGGCGATGGTCAAAAGCCCCACGCCCCCCGGCACCGGCGTGATGGCTCCTGCCACCTCTTTCACCGCCTCAAAATCCACGTCGCCCACTAACTTTTTCGGCGCGACGCGGTTGATCCCTACGTCGATCACTGTAGCGCCGGGCTTCACCATATCAGCGGTAACAAAATTCGGCCGTCCTATAGCCGCCACCAAAATATCCGCTTCCATGGCGATGGCAGCAATATCTTTCGTATGAGAGTGGCAAATCGTGACCGTGGCATTTTTCGCCAAGAGCAGCGCCATCATGGGCTTGCCCACGATATTGCTGCGGCCTAAGATCACCGCCCGCGCCCCATCGATGGGGATGTCCGCCAATTCCAACATGCGAAGGCACCCCGCCGGCGTGCAGGGCGCCAGAGACGGCTCCCCTATCGACAGACGCCCCACATTCACCGGGTGAAAGCCGTCCACGTCCTTTTCCGGGGCGATGCGATTCAAAACCTCCGGTTCCGCCACTGTTAAGGCCCCGGGCAAGGGAAGCTGAACTAAAATGCCATGCACCCGGTCATCGGCGTTGAGGGCATCGATTTTAGCCAGCAGCTCTTCCTTCGTTGTCTCCGCCGGGAGCTCCACCGCTGCCGAATACAGCCCCAATTCCTCGCAGGCGCGGTGCTTATTGCGCACATACACCTCTGAGGCCGGATCATGGCCCACAATGACGACCGCCAAGCCCGGGCGGGCGCCGGTACGCCGCATCAGCTCCTCTACCTGCCGTTTCGCGTCTTCCCTAATGCGCTGGGCAAATTCTTTCCCCGATAAAATTCTTGCCGTCATATCCGCCACTCCATTTCATCTCGATGGAAAAATCAAAAATAAAAGCTGGCCGCCGTACAGAGAAACATCGCCACGGCGACAATCCCGTTGCGCATGAAATACCTTTGCGTCAGCCAGCGAAACTGCCGAATATCCACGATGCTGTGCTGATAAAAAAGCGTCGCCGCCGCAAGGAACACCCCGATGTAGTAGGGGAACGCCAAGTGCAGAAGCGCTCCTAAGGCGGCGAAGCAAAGGATACAAAGGAAGTGCCCGATCCGGGCCAAGGCCACCGCCTGCGCCGCCCCCACTTCCGTGGCCAAAGAATGAAGCCCATGAGTGCGGTCAAAAGCTTCGTCCTGCACGCCGTAAATCACATCAAAAGCGCCGATCCAAATGCCCACGGCCAAGCACAAGAGCAGCATGGGGGGATCAATTTGTCCCCCCGCCGCCATCCAGCCCCCCGCCGGTGCCATGGCGATGGCGACGCCCAAGACGGCATGGCAGAGTCCCGTCAGGCGCTTCATGAAAGGATACACCACGAAGGGCAGCGCCGCCAACGGCAAGAGACGCAAACAAACGGGCGGCAGCTTGGCCACCGCGTAAAGACAAAGGACCAGGCTCATCGCAATGAGAAGCAGCGCCTCTCCCTTCGTCACTGCCCCCCTCACCATGGGGCGCTTCGTAAAGCGGGGATGCACCTTATCGTATTTGAGATCGACGAAATTATCAATGGCCAGCGCCGCGCTCCGCGCTCCCGTAACGGCCAGTGTAATCCAGAGAAGCGTTCCCCAGCCGGGGTGTCCCTTCGCCGCCAAAAAAGCCCCCATGTAGGCAAAGGGAAGGTCAAACACGGTATGATGAAGGGCGATGTTTTCTATATGCGCCTGAACTTTTCCCCTCATGCAAAAAGTTCCTTCCAGCGTCGGGTGACCCGATCGCGTATGTCATCGGTCATGGTGATCTCATTCGGCCACTCCCGGGCATGTCCCTCTTCCGGCCACGTCCGCGTGGCGTCGATGCCAAGTTTCGTTCCCCACTTCGGCATCGGGGAGGAATGATCTAAAACGTCTAACGGTCCGTCTGTCAGCACCAAATCCTGCCGGGCGTCGATGTTATTAAATACCCTCCACCAGACTTCCTTTTCGTCCTGCACGTTGACGTGGGCATCCACCACGATGATCATTTTCGTGAACATCATCTGCCCCATCCCCCAGATGGCCTGCATGACCTTTTTCGCCTGCTGGGGATATGATTTTTTGATGGATACCATGGCGCAGTTATGGAACACCCCCGCCAAAGGAAGATTGATGTCTACGATCTCGGGGATCATCTGCTGCAAAAGGGGCAGAAAGATCCGCTCCGTCGCCTTGGCGAGGTAGCAGTCTTCCATGGGGGGACGGCCCACCACCGTAGCGGCGTAGATGGGATGGCGGCGATGGGTCACGCAGGTGACGTGAAACACCGGATAATCGTCCGCTAAAGAATAGTACCCGGTATGATCGCCGAAGGGGCCTTCCCGGCGGTGCTCATCGATGTCCACATAGCCTTCCAGCACGATCTCGCTGGTGGCCGGAACCTCAAGGTCAACGGTCACGCATTTCGTCAGCTCCACCGACTTATGGCGCAGGAAGCCGGCGAAGACCATCTCGTCGATGTCGCGGGGCAGGGGCGCTGTCGCCGCGTACGTCACCGCCGGATCCGTGCCGATGGCCACCGCCGCCTCCAGCCGGGTCATGCCCTTCGCCTTGGCCGCCCGATAGTTCTCCGCCCCATTCTTATGAATGTGCCAGTGCATCCCCGTAGTGGTCGCGTCGTATTTTTGCAGCCGGTACATGCCCACATTGCGCTTATCCGTCTCGGGATTTTTCGTAAAGACCAGAGGCAGCGTCACGAAGGGGCCGCCGTCCTCCGGCCAGCATTTCAAAATCGGCAGGATATCCAGCGACGGATGGTCCTTTTCGATCACTTCCTGACAGGGAGCGTGACTCACATATTTGGGGAAATTGATGGCCTTCCGCGCCATAGGAATGAGGGAAACAAGATCCATCTTATGGGAGAAGGAAATATAGGGAAGGCGCATGAGAGCGCGAATTTCCTCGGCAATATCGTCCAATTTCTCTACGCCCAAGGCCAAAGCCATCCGCTCGTAGCTCCCGAAAGCGTTCATCAGAACGGGCATATCGTACCCCCGAACGTTTTCAAAGAGGAGCGCCACGTTATCCGATCCGGCCATCTTGGACACCCGATCAGTGATCTCCGTGATCTCCAGCTCCGCCTCCACCTCGGCCGTGACGCGCCGGAGCTGGCCACGCGCCTCCAAGGCGGCGATGAATTCCCGCAAATCTTTGTACGCCAACAGGACTTCCCCCTTATTTCCCCATAATAAACCGTACCGTGACGTAGCTGATCTCATACAGAACAATGAGAGGCACGGCGATCATAGACTGATTGAAAATATCCGGTGTGGGCGACACAATGGCCCCCACCACGAAAGAGAGTAAAATGACCAGCCGCTGCTTGCGGCGCAAGAAATCCGACCCGATAAAGCCTAACTTGGCAAAGACGATGATGAACAGGGGCAGCTCGAAAATCGCCCCGAAGGGCAATACGAAAGATAAAACGAAATCAAAATACTGGTGCAGCGTGAACATCGGCTGCAAATTCTCCGTGCTGAACCCCACGAAAAACTTGATGGCTGCCGGCAGCGCCAAAAAGAACGCGAAGGAAAGCCCCGCGAAAAACAGCAGCACCGACGACGGTACCAAGACCCCGACGACGGTGCGCTCCCGGATCGTCAGGGCCGGCAGCACGAATTTCCAGAGCTGGTAAAACACCACCGGCAGCGCCAAAAGGAACCCCGCCGCCAGCGCAATCTTCAAATAGGTAAAGAAGGCTTCTGCCGGCTGCAGATAATAGAGGCGTCCCGTGGGCATCGTAATGTAGCCCATGATGTCTTCAATGTAGTAATAGGCCACGCCGGAGCCGATTCCGATGGCGATCAAAGAGCGAATGATCCGCTGACGCAGCTCCTCCAAATGGCGGACGAGAGACATATTGCCTTCTACCGTCTCATTTTCCTCCGACATCCCTAAATCCGGCGCCGCCTCCCGTACCCCAGCCGTTTTCTCCGCCGACGGCAAAGGAGCCGCTGCGTCAGCCTCATTTTCCCCTGCCAAAGAAGAAACCGCCGCCGCGTCCGGCGGCGGTTCCTCCGACGCCTGAGAACGCGCCGCACCTATCTCGGCTTCGCTTCCCTCCGGCAGCGTATCCTTTTCCTTATCTTCGGCCATGGGCAAACGCTCCCTTACGCTTTGTCATCATGGCTCGTTTTCTCTTCCCCCCCCCGCGGGGCTGGACGCTCCTCCCCTGCGCCAGAGGTCGCCCGCTTAAACTCATTGAGGCTCTTACCAATAGCCCGACCCACCTCCGGCAATTTCCCCGGGCCAAATACCACCAGCCCGATGATCAGGATAAGGATTAATTCTGGCACACCAATACCAAACATAACGTTTTCCTCCTCAGAAATCCCGCCGGCTGATGTAATCCGCCGCCTGTATAAACGTCTCCCGAATCGCTGCCGGGATGTAAGTCGGCAGCGCCTCCTTCGCTCGCTGAATCTGGGCCTCTGCCCGCGCCCGGGCAAAAGTCACGCCGTCGGACGCCCGCACGATGGATAGCGCCCGCTCCACCATCGCTTCCGACATCTGCCGATCCCGCAGGATGGCCGCCAACTCTTCCCGATGGGGACTCATCTTCAGCGCCCGGATCACCGGCAGTGTCACCACCCCCTGCCGAATATCGTTCCCCGCCGGCTTCCCCAACTTCACTTTTTCACCTGTGATATCCAAAAGATCATCGGTGATCTGAAAGGCCATCCCGATGGCGTGCCCGTAAAGGTACAGCCCCTTCGCCACTTCGGCCGCCGCCCCGGACACAATAGCCCCCATCTCGCAGCAGAGCGCTAAAAAATTTGCCGTTTTCTTCTCGATGCGCTGCTCATATTCCTCTATATCGTGTTCAGCCTGGAAGAGCGCCGAATCCTGCAAGATCTCGCCGCTCGCCAGCTCTCGCACCAATGTTGCCATCCGCATGGCGATCGCTTCACCGTAATGCTTCCCCGTCATCAAGGAAAAGGCCTGGGCAAAGAGATAATCGCCGCTCAAAACAGCGATCTGATTGCTCCATTTCGCATTCGCCGTAGGCGACCCCCGCCTCGTATCGGCACTGTCAATGACGTCGTCATGTACCAGTGAGGCCATGTGAATAAGCTCCAATGCCACGGCCAGTGGCATGGCTCTCTCCCGATCAAAGGCCGGGCCGCTGCGGGCCGCCAGAAGAAACAGGGCCGGGCGGAGTCTTTTTCCTCCTGACGCTACCAAATGAGTTCCCACCTCCCTGATGAGGGGTACCGGCGACGCCACCGCCTCCAAAAGCGCTTCTTCCAAGACTGACAAATCCGCTTTGATTACCCGAAACAACTCCGCATTAGCGAGCCGCATATCCACACCTGCTCTCAAGCCGCGTTCTCTTCATCCTCATCCGCCGCCTTCTCCCCGCTTTTTTCACGGCTCTCGGCTCCCTTCCCCCTTCGCCGTCATCTCCCGCTGCCAATCCACTAAATCTGCCAGAGTCACTCCATTGACTGCATTCTGTATCGCGGCGTTTACCATTTCCCACAGGCGCAGCGTCGCACAATATTCCTGCCGGGGACACTCGTTTTCCTCCGCCTCCAAACAGGTCACCGGAGCCAAATTCCCCTCAATGAGCGTCAATATCTCACCCGCCGTATACGCCCCCAGCCCCCGAGATAATCGGTAGCCCCCTTGAGGGCCCCGACTGCTGCGCACAAAGCCCGCCTTATGCAAAACGGATACGATTTGCTCCAAATATTTCTCCGAAATCATCTGCCGCCGCGCGATATCCTTGATTCGTACCGGCGCGCCGTCGCTATTGATGGCGATATCAATCATCAACCGCAGCGCGTACCGTCCCCGCGTAGAAATTTTCACTTCATGTTCCTCCATCCAAATCTGCCCGCCGTGGCGCTGCCTACCACCCTTCGCGAAGTAAAACCAGCGCTCTTATTTTCACTATGCGCCCGCTTCCCTGCGGTCGTGTTCACTAAGTGTTCATATTTCACCTGCTCACTAAACGCAGGCGGCGCTGCGCTTGCCTTTGTTAAGTGTTCAGGTATATATTCTCACTAAGTTCACTCTTCCCTGCGGTCGTATTCACTAAGTGTTCATATTATATCATACTGGCTCGTGGGGCGATACCCACCGCAAGGAAAACCACCTGTTATTTCACAAATCCTGCTGCCTGATGACGGCGAGCAGGTCTTTTCTCTTCCCGAGCGAAACGCGGCGCTTTCCAAACAACGCGCCCTGCGCTATAATTGAGAAGAAACTTTATCCAAAGGGGGCATTTTCATGAGTATGCACATCGCAGCCCAGCCGGGGGAAATCGCCGAACGGGTGCTGATGCCCGGCGATCCGCTTCGGGCGAAACACATCGCCGAACATTTTTTAGACGGGGCCAAAGAATATACCCACATCCGCAACATGTTGGGCTACACTGGTTCTTATAAGGGCGTTCCCGTTTCCATCCAAGGCTCCGGCATGGGGATGCCGTCCATGGCCATCTACGCCAACGAACTGATCGCCGAGTACAGCGTCAAACGGATCTTCCGCATCGGCACCTGCGGGGCACTGCAAAAAAAGATTGCCGTGCGCGATCTGATTTTTGCCCAGGCCAGCACCACGGACTCCAACATGCCCCATAACACCTTTGGTCATGGCATCAATTTCGCGCCCACAGCGGATTTCCATCTTTTGGAAAAGGGCGTAGCCGCCGCCCGCGAACTGAACGTACCCTTTCATGTGGGCAATGTCTTGTCGCAGGATCGCCTCTATGACGACGAGATCGACCTTGATAAGCTGGCCTCCTACGGCATACTGGCCGCCGAAATGGAAACGGCAGCCCTCTATCTCGCTGCCGCCAGACACGGCGTAGAGGCGCTGGGCCTTTTTACCGTCAGCAACCATATTCTCACCGGTGCGGAGACCTCACCGGAAGAACGGGAAACCTCCTTCAACGACATGGCCCGCGTCGCGCTGGAAGCCGCCGTCAGCGGCTGAGAGGCGAAAAAACCCCGACGAAGCCCCTGCGCTTCGTCGGGATTTTTTCGCCTCACCCCTCTTTTGTCTTCATCACTTGCCGATGATCTCACCAAAATCGTAATCGGCTCGCGTCATGGCCCCATCGGTTATCTCGATCTCCTGCACCACACAGCTGTTCATGCCAATGACGAACATCGCATACTGATCCCACAAAGGAAGATACTTCGACAGCGCTTCCCCGCTCCGCGTCCGCAATGGATCAGCAGAGCCGTCATCCATCTGCCCGGCAACGATAACCAAATAATAGCGTCCCTCCGGCACATCGTCGATCTCATACGAACCGTTTTCTTGTGTTTCCGTCAAAAAGATCGGTTGTTCCGCCGGCGCTATGTCATTTTGATACCAGTCCTCAATCTCCCCAGTGGTGAGCGCCGTCATGTCCATATCGCGAGAAATCAGCTGCACTCTTGTCACCCGATCGCGCCGCGCTCCTTTTTCGCGATTGACCGCCCAGCCGATGCCAACAGTTGTCCCGCGTTCGCCGTTTCTCGTTGAGCCACTGCCCATCGCTGTGAAATTCAGTTCCGGCCGCAGCTTAACGACCCCGTTCACCCCGCCTGCCGCCTGTACCGTCGGCATTGCCAACGCCAGCGAGATTGCCAGAACCGCCATCCATTTCCTCATATCGCCGCCTCCTGCCTTTTCTTATTAAAGTAAATACTTCGACCAAAAAGGAGAATTTCCTTTCCTGCCCGTCCTTCAAATCTACTTTACTCAGCAATACTGGTGATCAAAGTGAATGACGGCCTGATAGTGAGGATTCAACGCCTTTAGCTGTTCGCCTATGGCGTGGGCAATCTCTTCATCGCTAAGGGGAACACCGTAAGGAACAACAACGTCAAAGATGAAGTTGCGGCCTCCCTCCGCCGTAGTAGTGAGGCGAAAATCATGCGTGGTCAGGGTCGGTTCAATGGCCTGAACGATATTATCCGTCAAAAGGCGCAGACGATTCGTCTCGGGATCATCTAAGAGAACTGGGTCCATGTGCACCGTCACTTCAACGTGAAAGTGCGCCTCCAATCGCTGCTCCAAGGCGTCTATAGCGGTATGAGCTGCCATAATCTCCATATTCCCCGGCACTTCAGCATGAAGGGAAACAAAGACGCGCCCGGGGCCATAATCGTGAATGATCAGATCATGTACGCCGATGATGGGCGGCGTCGCCAGCACGAACTTTTTAATGGCCGACACCAGTGTCGGATCGGGGGCTTCCCCCATGAGAGGCTGTGCTGTGCTTTTCACCGCCTCCCACCCGCTGTAAAGAATAAAGAGCGCCACAAAGACCCCCGCTGCCCCGTCTACATTCCACCCCGTTCCCACATAGAGGATGAGTGAAAGAAGCACTGCCGCCGTGGCCAAGCAATCGCTCCGGCTGTCTGCGGCGGCGGCTCGGATGGCCGCCGATTGAATGCGATCCCCCACAATTTGGTAAAAATGAGCCAAGGCCAATTTCCCAAAAACGGAAAGCAGCAATACGCCCCCCGTCACCCAGTCCACCGCCAGATCTTCCGGGTGCAGGATCTTCACGACCGAGGATTGAAGGAGCTGAAAGCCCACAAAGAGGATGACAACGGCGACGAAAAGCCCCGTCAGATACTCCACGCGACCATGTCCAAAAGGGTGTTCTGGATCCGCCGGTCGAGCAGCGATACGAAAGCCCAGCAGCATGACGAGGGAAGACCCCGCATCGGAAAGATTATTGAGGGCGTCGGCCACGATGGAAATGGCGCCGCTTATGAGGCCGATGGCTAATTTCGCCGCAAACAGCAGCAAGTTAACCCCAATCCCCACCTGTCCAGACCGTGCCCCGCACCACTCCCGCATCTTCGGATCGGTAAGATCCGCCCCTGCCGGGAAGAAATACTCCCAAAAAGTGCCCATGCCCCTCGCTCCTTTCCGTTGAAAATGAATACAAATGACATTTACCCGTCCATAACAGGAATGCCCTCCTCAAATCTGAGGAAGGCATCGTCTATTTTCATTAAGTATATAGAAAGCCTCCGAAAAAATCAAATATCAATCATTTTTTCGGCATCCGCAAAAGAAATCGCCCTGTGCCGTCACAGTGATTCCAAAAGCGCCTTGACCCCCGCTAAGTAATCCGCCGCCGAAAATTCTTTTACTTCGCCGGTGCGGCGCACCCGCACTTCCACCTTATCCTCCTCAATGGCTTTCGGCCCCACCGTCACCCGGAGGGGATAGCCGATGAGATCGGCGTCTTTGAACTTAACCCCGGCACGTTCCCGACGATCATCCAAGAGTACGTCGATCCCGGCCGCTTTCATCTCCGTGTAGAGCTTCTCCGCCAAGGCGAATTGCTCGGGTACTTTAGCGTTGACGGGAACTACCACCACCTCAAAGGGAGCGATGGCGCGGGGCCAAATGATCCCGTCCGCGTCGTTGCTCTGCTCGATGGCCGCTGCCATCGTCCGGCTGACGCCGATGCCGTAGCAGCCCATGACCAGCGGTTTTTCCTTACCGTTCTCGTCTAAAAACGTCGCCCCCAAGGCTTCGCTGTACTTCGTGCCCAAGGTGAATACCTGTCCCGCCTCAATGCCGCGCGTCATGCGAAGGGACGCACCGCAGCGGGGGCAGGGATCCCCCGCCTCTACCAGCCGGATGTCGGCCACGGTAACATCTTTGAAATCCCGCGTCGGGGTGACATTTACATAGTGAACGTCCGCTTCGTTGGCTCCGGCCACCGCGTTATACATCGCCATCACCGTGGCGTCGACGACGATCGTCGTCCCTTCGCGAAGGCCGATGGGGCTCATGAAGCCAGGCGCACTGCCCACAGCCCGAATGGCCGCGTCGTCCGCCATGCGAAGGGTCAAGGCGCCCGTAACGTTTTGCAGCTTGACCTCATTGACCGCATGATCGCCGCGCACAAAGGCCAAGACGACTTCCTCTTTTTCGTTTTGGTAGGCCACCGCCTTGATGGTCTTTTCCACCGGGACGTCAAGGGCGGCCGCCACCAACTCGATGGTATGTGCCCCCGGGGTGGAGACTTTTTCCAGCGGGTGCAGGTCTTCTTTTGCCGCCTCAATTTTTTCCAGCTCCGCCTTTTCATCGCTGGCGGCATAGTCGCACGCTTCACAGTAGACGATATTCGACTCCCCGGCCTCCGCCAATACGGTAAACTCATGGGAATGCGCCCCGCCGATGGCGCCGTTATCCGCCTCCACCGGGCGAAAGCGCAGGCCGCAGCGGGTAAAGATACGGCTATAGGCGTCGAACATTTTCTGATAGGAAACCTGCAGCCCTTCCTCGTCTTTATCGAAGGAATAGAGATCCTTCATGATAAATTCCCGACCCCGCATGAGACCAAAGCGGGGCCGGATTTCGTCCCGATACTTATTCTGTATCTGATAGAGCAGTAAGGGAAGCTGCTTATAGGAGCGCACTTCGTCCCGCACCAGCGCCGTCACCAACTCTTCGTGGGTCGGCCCCAAGCAAAATTCACGGTCGTGCCGGTCGTTGAGGCGGAACATTTCCTCGCCGTAAACCGTCCACCGCCCTGTTTCCTTCCAAATCTCCGAAGGCTGAAGGATGGGCATGGCGATCTCCTGCCCCCCCGCCGCGTCCATCTCCTCCCGGACGATGGCCTCGATTTTTTTCAGGGTGCGCCAAGCCAACGGCAAATAGGTGTAAATGCCGCCTGCCGCCTTGCGGATCATGCCCGCCCGAAGCATCAGCTTGTGGCTGATCACCTCCGCTTCCGCCGGTACTTCCCGCAGCGTAGGCGCATAAAGCTGTGTGGTACGCATAGCATCCTGTCCCTTCCTCGTAAATTGCCGCCGGACTGCCTGGCGGCACGATCTGATTCATCCCTCGGATAAACGAAAATGACGCGGAAAAAATTTTCTTTCCCCGCCAACATAAAATATTTACTCTGCCGCGATGATTGCGTCAATCTCCTTAAAAAGTTCCGCCACTAACTGATCTTCCGGTACCTTGCGCAAGACGGTGCCCTTCTTAAAGACCAGCCCTTCCCCGCGCCCCCCGGCGATGCCCACGTCGGCTTCCCGCGCCTCCCCCGGGCCATTGACAATGCAGCCCATGACCGCCACCCGAAGGGGGCGCTTGACCCCAGCTAACCGCGCCTCCACCTCCGCCGCGATCTTCGGGAGATCGATGGCGGTACGGCCGCAGGTGGGACAGGCGATCAGGGTCGGGCCGTATTCCCGCAGCCCCAAGGATTTCAATATCTCATTGGCCACCTTCACTTCCACCACCGGGTCGCCAGTGAGAGAGACGCGAATCGTATCGCCGATGCCTTCTGCTAAAAGGGCGCCGATGCCCACGGCAGATTTGATCATGCCGCTCTGGGGCGTTCCCGCCTCCGTGATGCCCAAATGAAGCGGGTAATCGACCCGCTCACTCATCAGCCGGTAAGCGGCCAAGGTAAGCGGCACGTCATGGGCTTTGAGGGAAATCTTGATGTCATGAAAATCCTCGGCTTCCAAAAGGTGTACATGCTCCAAGGCTGATTCCACCAGCGCCTCCGCCGTGGGATGTCCGTATTTTTCCAAGAGCCTTTTGTCCAGTGAACCGGCGTTGACACCGATGCGGATGGGAATATGCGCTGCCTTGGCCGCCGCCGTCACCGCCCGCACGCGATCCGCACCGCCGATGTTGCCGGGGTTGAGGCGCAGCCCCGCGATGCCCTGCTCGATAGCGGTGAGGGCCAAGCGATAATCAAAATGAATATCCGCCACCAGCGGAACTTCCACGGCGCGAAGGATCGCACCCAAATTTTCCGCCGCCGCCATATCCGGCACGGCGAGGCGAACGATGTCGCATCCCGCTTCCGAGAGCGATCGAATCTGCGCCACGGTGGCCACCGTATCCGTCGTCCGAGTATTCGTCATGGACTGCACGGGGATAGGAGCGCCGCCGCCAATGGGGATCGATCCGATATGAATTTGCCGCGTCTTTCGTCGTTCCATTGGTATTAGCTCCCAAGGAAGCACAGATAAACTGAGGTCCATCAGATTGGCGGGCTGAATTTATCAGTGTTTCCTAATTCCCAAAGAAAATTCTTACGATGTCGTTCTTCGTGGCGAAGAGCATCAGCATGACCAAGAGAGTGATGCCCGCCAGCTGAGTATATTGCAAAGCTTTCGGCCCCAGAGGTTTCCCCCGGAGTTTTTCCAAAACGAGATGCAAGAGATGGCCCCCGTCGAGGGCCGGTACCGGCAGAAGATTGAGAATACCTAAATTCAGGCTCAAAAGCGCCGCGAAATTTAAGAGCGCGGCAAAGCCGATCTGCGCCACCTCCCCGGCCATCTGCGCCACCCCCAGGGGGCCAGCCAATTCCGCCTTCGCGCTGCCGGTGATCATGGCCCAGAGCCCTTCCACCATCTTGTAGATGACGTACCCCGTCTTGTAACAGGCCAGCCCGATGGCCTCAAAAAAGCCCGGCTGCCGAAAATCTGACGAACTGGTGATCCCCACTAAAGGGCGCTCGGCATTCTTATCGTAAATCGGGATCAGCGTCGTCGTCTGCGGTACGCCGTCGCGGCGAAACTCCACCTTGATGGGGCGCTCCCCCTCTTGGAGAATGATATTGACAATATCCTCCCACTTTTCCGTCGCCTGGCTGTTCATCCGCTCAATGACATCGCCCTTTTTAAGGCCGGCGGCGGCCGCCGGTTTATCCGGCAGAATATCCCCCAGCTCGGGGCGATCCGACGGCGTACTGACCCCTACAGCAAGGAACAGGCCGAAGAAAATCACCACCGGCAGGATAAAATTCATCAGCGGGCCGGCCACGATAACCAGCATCCGCTTCCACACCGGTTTCGTACAGTAGCCGCGATCGCCAGCGTCATTCTCCTCGGGATCCATACCGGCGATGTCGTTGAAGCCTCCCAAGGGAACGGCGCGGATCGAATACACCGTCTCCCCATAAGTATAACTGTAAAGGCGCGGACCAAAGCCGATGGCAAACTCATCCACCCGCATCCCCGTGGCCTTCGCCATCAGAAAATGGCCTAACTCATGGAAAAGCACCAACATGCCAAAAACAAAAATCGAAGCCAACACCGTCAGTAACATACGTTCCCCCTATTTCCGTACCGCGATCAACTGCCGTGCATACTGCCGCGCCCAAGCGTCCTCTTCCTGCAAGACCTCAAAAGTAGCCGCTCGCCGGACGGGACGGGCAGCCAACGTTTTTTCTATAATATGGTAGATATCTAAAAATCCGATGAAACCATCTAAAAACGCCTCCACCGCGATCTCATTGGCCGCGTTCATAACGCAGGGGGCCGTTCCCCCAGTGCGCCCCGCCTCGGCGGCAATCTCCAGCCCCCGAAAAGTTTCGGTATCCGGCGGTTCAAAGGTCAGTGCCCCCAGACGGGAAAAATCCAAGCGCGGAAAATCCGACGCCACTCGATCCGGATACGTCAGCGCGTACTGAATAGGCAGACGCATATCCGGCAGCCCTAATTGCGCCATCACCGCCCCGTCGCGAAACGATACCAAAGAATGAACGATGCTCTGGGGATGTACTACGACTTCGATCTTATCATAAGGCATATCATAGAGCCAATGCGCCTCGATGACCTCCAGCCCCTTGTTGATGAGGGTCGCCGAATCCACCGTGATCTTCTTCCCCATGGCCCAAGTGGGATGGTTCAGGCAGTCCGCCAAGGAAACCGCCTTCAAGGCCGCCAGTTTTTTCCCACGAAAAGGCCCCCCCGAAGCAGTAAGAATGAGGCGTTCCACGGCTTCTCGCTTTTCCCCTTGCAGGCACTGAAAAAGGGCGCAATGCTCACTGTCCACCGGCAGGATCGCCACGCCGTGCGCCTTGGCCGCATTCATGACCAGCTCTCCGGCCACAACCAGCGTCTCCTTATTGGCCAGGGCAATGTCTTTCCCGGCTTCAATGGCTGCCAAGGTAGGAGCCAGCCCCGCAAATCCCATCAGCGAAGTCACCACGGTATCGGCGGTAGGAAGCACTGCCGCCGCCAAAAGCCCCTCCGCCCCGCTCAAAATCTCCGTCGCGCCGTGGTAACGAGCGCGAAGCCGCACCGCCGCCGCCTCGTCGGTCAAAACCGCTATTGCCGGAGAAAATTCCCGGATCTGTTCTTCGATCTGGCCGTCGCTCTTGTGGGCCGCCAAAGCTGTGACACGAAACCTTTCGGGATGGGCACGCACCACATCGAGGGTCTGGGTGCCGATGGAACCGGTGGAGCCTAAAATCGCCAAACTTTTCATGCCATTCTCCTATTATCCGCGTGTCCTTAATTCATCAGCAAAAGCGAAATAAACCACGAAACATAATGCACGAAAGGGACCACAAACATCACGCTGTCAAAGCGATCCAGCACACCGCCGTGGCCGGGGATGAGGACGCCAGAGTCCTTGATGCCCGTATAGCGCTTGATGGCCGATTCTACTAAATCCCCCACCGTGGCCAAGAGCGCGATAGCGACGCCCAAGGCGGCCATGGGCAAGATCGGCCAAGAAAGTGCCGCCCCCAGCGCCGCCACGGTCGCCGCCGTGCCGACAAGGCCGCCCACAAACCCCTCGACGCTCTTCTTCGGACTGATGGCCTCGCAGAGCCGATGACGTCCCCACGTAATGCCGGTGAAATAGGCGAAGGTATCGCTGGCCCACGTCCCGATGAGTGCCACCCAAAGCCAGACACAGCCCATCTCCATTTTCCCGAGAGGTGTATCCATCGACCAAGGAAAAAACGGCATCCGAAGAAAAATCAGATGGGCCAGCGTAAAGCCCACGTAGACGATCCCGGCGACCGACAGCGCCGCCTGCGGCACCGAAAACGAACGATGGCGAAACACTGCCAGAGACAGCACCCAGAGGATGGCCGACAGCGCCGCCGCGCAGAAAAGATCCACTTGCGCTGTACACGCCGCGCCGCCCATGAGGAGCATGGCTGCCATGCCGCTCACATACGCCAAAGGCTGTCCCATGTGAGCGAACGCCTTTGCGTACTCATGCCAGCCGATCATCATCAGCACGATCGCTGTCGCGCAAAAAACAGCGCCGCCGGTCTGAATGACCGCTGCCGCTAAGGCGATGCCGACAATCCCCGAAAGAATGCGAGTAAGCAAAGGGGCTCTCCTCCTGTCGTCTATTGATTCTCCAACCCGCCGAACCGGCGTTGACGGCCGCCAAAATCTTGCAGTGCCGCCACGAAATCCGCAGGCGTGAAATCCGGCCAATTCGTTTCCGTAAACCAAAACTCCGCATAAGCCGCCTGCCACAAAAGAAAATTGCTGAGGCGCAGATCCCCGCTGGTGCGGATGACAAAATCCACCGGAGGCAACCCTACCGTATCAAGAGCGCCTTCAAATTTCGTCCCGTCAATGTCCTCAGGACGAATCTGCCCAGCCGCCGCTTCCGCTGCCAAACGGCGCGCCGCCCGGAGAAGTTCGTCCTGCCCTCCATAATTCATAGCCACGTTGAACTTGACCCCGGTATTCTCCGCCGTCCGCCGCTCCGCCTCTTTTGCCTGCGCTTGCAGCGCCGGAGAAAGCTCCTTCATACGCCCCAAAAAGCGCAGCTTCACATTATCTTCATCCATCTCGTCGATCTCTCGCGCTAAATAATCGGAAAAGAGACCCATGAGAAAATCTACTTCAGCATGGGGACGCTTCCAATTCTCGGTGGAAAAAGCGTACACCGTCAGCGCGGGCAGTTCTAAATCAATGGCTACCTTCAGCACCTGCTTCAGGGCGGCCACCCCTGCCGTATGCCCTGCCGTCCGCAGGAGGCCCCGCCCTTCGGCCCAGCGTCCGTTGCCATCCATGATAATGGCCGTATGGCGCGGCAGGCGCTTCCTGTCCACAGCACCGTATAACGCATTATTTCCCGCCGAATCCACCGGCGGTGCCCCGCGAAACCACTTTTTCCACATAACTTTATAACTCCCGCACGCAGACTTTCGATCCCACTCCCTGATGAAAAAGACCCCTCTCCAATACGAAAGAGGGGTCTTTGCCATCAGGGAGCGGAAATCGCTCCCACGGGACATCCCGCCTCGCAAGCCCCGCACTCCACACACTTCTCAGGATCAATCTCGTAATGCGCCTCGCCCTCCGAGATCGCGCCCACCGGGCAGGTACCCGCACAGGAACCGCAGGAAATGCAGTCGTCGCCAATCTTATAAGCCATCTTCAGACACCTCCTTTCGTTGTTTTCCCGCCAGCGTCAAACGCTGGCGGCCGTCAGCCAAAAACACCTGACGCACCACATAAAGGCATCTCTCGTCCACAGGGAAAACATACCGCGGCGGACGCGTCAATTCCTCTTCAAACTCTATCCCCGCCGCCCGCAAAAGGCACTCCGCCTCCTCTTTTGAGCGTCCCACCACGTCAGGAGCTGCCATCAGATCTCCATGACCTCTTTCTCTTTGGCCGTCTTGGCTGTGTCCACCAGCTTCACATACTTATCCACCAATTTTTGCGCGTCTTCCTGCCCCTTTTTCGACTCGTCCTCGGTGATACTCTTCGCTTTTTCCAGTTTCTTAATGGCATCATTGGCGTCCCGGCGCAGATTGCGCAAAGCCACCTTCGCATCCTCCGCCTTCTTATTGATGCTCTTTTTCAGTTCCTCCCGCCGCTCTTGAGTAAGCTGGGGAATAGTCAAGCGAATGGCCGCTCCGTCCGAATTTGGCGTCAATCCTAAATCAGACTTCATCAGAGCCTTCTCAATCTCGTGAAGCATAGGCTTTTCCCATGGCTGAATCACGATCATCCGCGGCTCGGGAACCGAGATCTTGGCCACCTGATTGACCGGTGTCGGCGTCCCGTAATAATCCACGGCCACTTTATCCAGGAGCGCCGGCGTCGCCCGCCCTGCCCGCAGAGAGGCGAACTCCTTTTTTAACGCTTCCAACGTCTTTTGCATCCGTTCTTCATGGGACGCCATGATATCCTTTATCATTTTTTTCGCCCTCCGACCGTCGTTCCGATCTCTTCCCCCAGCGCTGCCTTCACCAAATTCTCGTGCCGATCAATATTAAAAACCACAATGGGAATTTGATTGTCCATACAGAGGCTCGTCGCCGTGGAATCCATCACCTGGAGCTTTCGCTGCAAAACTTCCATATATGTCAAGTCGTCAAACTTCTTCGCCTCGGGGTTTTTATTGGGATCGGAATCGTAAACGCCGTCCGTGTTCTTTTTCCCCATCAAAATGACGTCCGCCTCAATCTCCGCCGCCCGCAGAGCTGCCGTCGTATCTGTGGAAAAATACGGATTGCCTGTCCCCGCTCCGAAGATGACGACCCGCCCCTTTTCCATGTGACGTATCGCTTTGCGCCGGATATACGGCTCAGCGATCTGCCGCATATCGATGGCACTCTGCACCCGGGACACCACGCCCTTGTTCTCCAAGGCATCCTGAAGGGCCAGCGCGTTCATCACTGTGGCCAACATCCCCATGTAGTCTGCCGTCGCCCGATCCATGCCCTTGGCACTTCCCGCCAGTCCCCGCCAAATATTGCCGCCGCCGACTACCACCGCACACTCAATATCATGGCGGCGAATCTCCCGGATCTGCACCGCGATATCCTCCACCACGTCGGGATTGATCCCAAAGCCCTGCTCCCCAGCCAGCGACTCGCCGCTCAGCTTCAATACGACCCGCTTATACTTTCCCGTCCCCAAACGATGACCTCCATTCCGCTCTCCGAACCCTCGGTCAAAATCTTCTAACGCTCTTAGACAGTATAGCACCGATGAACCCCTTTAGGCAATCCACCCCGACTATTCCGCCACTAAAAACTTATTGGAAGGCACCTACCGATCATGCTATGATAAAGTCACAAAACCAGAAACGAGGGATTGCCATGCGCCGAAAAGAGCGAGAAGTCCAGAAAGTAGAAGACATTTTCGACATATTAACCCGCTGTGTCACCCTTCGCCTCGGCTTACAAGATGACGAGGGCGCGTATATCGTCCCCTTATCCTTCGGAGCAGAGAGAGAAGGTAACACCATCCATCTCTATTTCCACAGCGCCAAAGTCGGCCGAAAATGTACCCTCCTGAAAAGGCAACCGGAAGTGACCATTGAAAGCGACATCTTCCACACCGTCGAAGACACCAAACAAGGCCCTACCACACGCTACGAATGTGTAATGGGACGCGGTCGCTGCCAAGAACTCACAACGCAGGCAGAAAAGATCCGCGGCCTCGACGTCATCAACCGTCACTACGGCTACCCGGACTATCCTTTAGAAACCTGCGGTCACCTAAACGCCGCAGCTGTTTACCGCATCACACTAACCACTGTCTCCGGCAAACGCAATCTCTCTTCCGCAGCCAACACCCTTACCCCCTCGTCACCGTGATCACGGTGACCAAGATGAGCGCCATGCCGAAAAGTTCCCACCCGTTCAAGAGGAACGAAAAGAGCCACAGGGAAAACAGCACCGATACCACCGGCTCTACCGCGCCTAAGAGGCTGGTCTCCGCCGGCGCGATGTAGGTGGTACTCATTAAGTACAAAGAAAAGGACAGCACCGTCCCAAAAATAATGACGAATGTGTACGCGCCCCAAAAGGCGATATCCTCCGGCACAGCTTCCCCCCAGGGCCGCGCCAGCGGCAAAAAGCATAGGCCTCCCACCATCATGCCCCAGCCGACGATCAGCGGCGTACCATGGTGCGTGATCATGTGCCGCGGCTGAATCGTGTAAACCGCCGCCGCCCCCGCCGACAAGAGGCCCCAAAAAAGCGCCGCCCCCGAAACCGCCAACGTCCCAAAATTGCCCCGGGTGACGAGGCAAAGTGTCCCTACGAGTGCGCCCAAAATACATAAGAGTTCCCGCCCCCGCGGCCAACGCCGCTCACTCAGCCAGTACCAGCCAAGGATGAGGATGGGATTCAAGAATTGCAGGATAGTAGCCGTCGGCGCATTACTGGCCTTGATGGCAGCAAAATAGCAATACTGGGTGGCCCACATCCCCAAGATCCCAAAAAGAAAGAGGCTTTGACAAAGACCCGGTTCCTGCCAAACGGAAAAAAGCAGACGCCGTTTTCGAAGAGCCTCTGCCGCTAAAAGAAGAAATCCGCCGAGGAGAAGTCGGGTGGCGGTGAGCCACGCCGCCGATACCCCCCGCTCCACCAGAAGGTATTCCCCGGCCACGCCGCCAACGCCCCACAGGCTTCCGCCCAAAAGCGCATACACGATCCCCTTCCCGCGCGGGGAAAGCCACCGCGAAGAATCCACTCTCACGCCTCCTCCGCCATCGCCGCGGAAAGAGCTGCGCCGATGGTCGCTCCGCCGCGCACGAGGCAGACCGACGGCGGTGTAATGCCGCTCCCTTGCAAAAAAATCGTCAGCGCCCGAGAGACGGTCACAGAAAGGCCGGGAAATTTCTCATACAGAGCGCCCTCTACCGCGATGCAGCGAGAAGACGGCATGTGTTCCGCCGCCCGATGGCGCAGAATACCGGCAAAAGAAGCCGCCACCAGTCCCGCCGACCGTCCGGCAATCGCTGCTGCCAGCCCCACCGCCTGCGCCGTAGCCCGCGGCGTTAAAGGCGTTCCAGAAAGAGCCGCCATCTTTTCCAGGGCCTCCCTTTCCCCGGAAACCACAGCGGCTAATTCGACGGCACTAAACGGCGGCGGTTTTTCCAAGGCCAAAATATCCGCCAGCGCGAGCGCATACAGCTCGCCCAAATAACGCCCCGATGTCATTTTTTCTAAGCGTTGCGCCCCAGGCTTTTCCGACTCCTCATCCAGATGACGGTCATAGTCATTTTGCGCCACGTGAACAAAACCGCCGGATTCCAGATTCAAAATGGTCGCCCGTCGGTTTCCTTCAAAAGTTTCATGATAGCAGGCATTATATCCCGTAGCGTAGATAGCACCAATAAAAGTCCCCGGCATCTGGTAGGCAGCCGCCAAAAGAACGCCCACCGTATCATTGATCACCGATACGGGACGAATATTGTGAAACCCTCGCACCGCCAACGCCTCAGAAAGAAGCGCATTCACCAATTCCCCTTCTACACCGCTGACGGCAAATTCTTTCGTCCACTGAATGAGCCGCGCATCTGCCAGTGTCGCCTGCTCGGAAGGAAAAGAGAAGGTATGTCCCAACCGGTACACTTTCTCTTTATCGCCCCCCGCCGCCTCGATCACCAAATCAGCCAAAACGCCAAAAAGTTTTGCGGCGGAGGTATCTTTCCCCGTGAAATCATACGTTCCCAAAAGGCGCAGAGGCTTTTCCGCCCGGGCCGTCACTTCGTAGCGGCCTCCTCCTAAGAGACGGACCTTCGCTGCCCGGACATTGGTGCCGCCGAAATCTACGGTCAAAAATTCGCCGGTCTCTTCCCCCGTGGGAAGGCCGACGTAAGCTGGCAAAAATTTAAGCGAGCTTTCTTTCCCCGCAAGCCCCTGTCCGATCTCTCCTTGAAAACTTCTCGCCGCCGCGTCCATCTCCCGCCGCGGCAAAGCAAACGCGGCCTGGGCGCGCTCCGCTTTTTCCTCATCCCAACCCATGGCTCGCTCCAATCAGCGCAGGCTGGTATGGTCCGACGGCAGGATCTCCACCCAATAACCGTCAGGATCACTGATGAAATAAATCTCCTGCTCAGGATTTTCATGGCAGACGCACTGCATTTGTTCGTGAAGCATATGAGCCGCCGCAAAATTGTCGACAGAGAAGGCCAAATGAAACTCGTTTTCTCCTAAATCATAAGGCGCGGTTCGGTCCGTGACGTGGATCATTTCCAGTTCCTGCCCCGAGTGTCCGTCACTTAAATAAACGAAAGTTTTGCCACGAATCTCCCGCCGGCGAACCTCTCGTAATCCCAGGGCTTCCGCGTAAAATGCCAAGGAACGGTCAAGATCTAACACGTGAATACTGTTGTGAACGAAAGAAAACCGCATACCGATACCTCCCTACGCGCATCCCTAATCACTTGTATCTTATCGTGCCGCGCCGTGGATCATAAAGGGAGATATCCCTTCACCAAACCTACGCCGCTTTCATTGGATTTCCTCATGCTCCTCTTGCAGTTCCCGGGCCAGTTTGATGAGGACCCGCGTGATGCGAAGATTTTCTGTTTCCTCCACGAAAAAAGCGTTCCCGTCCTGAGACATGCGCTGTCCGACGCGGGGCGGCGAATCCACATGGGCGTAGAGCCATCCCCCGATGGTCTCCACGTTTTCCGCTTCCAGATGAAGCTCCAAGATATCATTGACTTCGTCTAAGAGAAGCTTGGCATCCACAGAATAGAGACGCGGCCCCCGCCGCTCCACCACGGGACGCTCCTGATCAAACTCGTCCTGAATGTCCCCCACGATCTCTTCCACCACATCTTCAATGGTCGCCATCCCCGCCGTGCCGCCGTATTCGTCCACCACAATGGCCAGCTGGGCGCGCTTTTGCTGCATCGTTTTCAAAAGGCGGCTCACCGCCATCGTTTCCGGCACCACCAGCACTCGCCGGGCCATGCGCCGCAGATTCGGCTGACGGCCCTGGCAGAGGGGATCCAAGAGATCCTTGATATGAATGAAGCCCACGATGTTATCCTTGTCTTCCCGACAGAGGGGGTAGCGGGTCATGCGCTCTTCCAAAGCGATGTGAATATTTTTTTCGGCGCTGTTTTCCAGATACAGACAGACCATATCCGTGCGAGGCGTCATGATATCCCGAACTTCCTTATCGGAAAAATCAAAGACATTATCCACGAAATCGTACTCCGTCTTATCAATATAGCCCTGTCGGCGGCTCTCCGCCATGAGAATCCGAATCTCTTCCTCAGAGTGCGCAGCTTCTGTTTCGGCGGCCACCCGAAAGCCAAAGAGACGAATCGTCCAGTTAGCCACATGATTGAGCGCCCAGACGAAAGGATAAGTAAGGCGCTGGAAGAAAAGGAGGGGCGGAGCGATGGTCAAAAGGATCTTCAAGGGATTCTGAATGGACAGATTCTTCGGCGCCAGCTCTCCCAAAATAATATGCGCCGCCGTGATGGCGGAAAATGCCACCGTAAAGGCGATGGTATCCACCAGCGCGCCGGTGATCCCCAAAAGGGCCAGCCAAGGCCGGAGAATCCCCGCCAAAAACGGCTCCCCCACCCAGCCGAGTCCTAAAGACGCCAAGGTGATCCCCAGCTGGGTCACGGAAAGGGAAACGTCCATGTGATCGGTGAGTTTTTTCGCGTAGCGGGCTTGACGGCTGCCCTCGGCGATGAGCTCTTCCAATTTTGAGGAGCGCACTTTGACAATGGTGAACTCGGCCGCCACAAAAAAGCCGTTGAGGGCGATGAGGAACAGGATCAGAAGAACATTCCCGGTGACGGCAAAAGCGTCCAATAAAAACAACCTCCAAAAAACACTGCAATATCTTCCAGATTATATCATACTTCCCCGCAGGGGGCAAAAAAGCGGCGGTTGCCCGCCGCTTTTTGTCTGTGTCCGCGCCCCTTTATTGTCAGACCCGGAAACGACCCACGCCCTTTTGCAGATCCTGTGCCATCTGAGCTAAGGTCTGGCTGGCGGAAGCAATCTCTTCCATGGACGCCGCCTGTTCTTCGGATACGGCTGCCACGTTCTCCGCTTCGCTGTGAACGGAAGCCGACACCTTTTTGATGGCCTCCACCGATCCCACCATGCGTTCACTGCCCGTCTTAATGCCCTCTGTACTCTGATGGATGGTGTCGATCCGCGCCGCCAATTCCTTCACTACCGCCGCGATGCGATCGAATTTTTCGCTGGCCTGATTGACCTGCGCCACACCCTCACTGACCCGCTCTTTTTGCTCTTGCATGACCTTGAAGGTGTTTTCAATGCGATTAGCGTTATCGGTAATCAGGGTGGTGATCTCCTGAGAAGACGTCGCCGACTGTTCGGCCAATTTCCGCACTTCTTCCGCTACCACAGCGAAGCCCCGTCCCTGCTCCCCGGCCCGGGCTGCCTCAATGGCCGCGTTAAGCGCTAAGAGGTTCGTCTGTCCAGCGATGCTGCTGATCATTTCCACGATCTCCGAGATGCGTTTGGAGCTGTCGTAGAGGGCCGTGACCGCGTCCGCCACCCCCTTGGCGCTTTCGTCCAAAACTTCCATGCCCCGCACCGCCACGTTGAGCCCTTGCTGGCCTTCCGTCGTAGCCGTCTCCACCCGCTGAGCCGCCGCTGATACGTCGTCGATACTGCCGGTGATCTCGTTCATGGCGTTGGTAATGCCGTCCACTGTCTCCATGGATTCATTGACCACCGTATCCTGTTCCATCGTATCCCCGGTGATTTTCGTGATGGCCTGTGCCGTATGCTGCGCCCCCTGTGCCGATTGATCCGCCGAAGCCGTCAGCTCTTCCGAAGCCGCCGCTAACTGCTGGGCCGTTTCCACCGTGGTAGAGATGAGCTTTTTGAGGCCCTCCGCCATCGTGCAGAAACTGTTATGCAGGCCGCCGATTTCATCCTTCCGATCCGTGGGATGAAGCTCGATGGCGAGGTTCCCCTGCGCCACCTCGGCCGCCAATTTATTGACATTCTCAATGGGCCCGGCGATGGACTGGGCTGTCATGAAGAGGATGCTCCCCAGAAGCACTAGGGAAACGATGGAAACGATGAGCATCAGCCATTTAAGATGCGCCACATCGGCCAGTACTTCTGTTTCCGGTACGAAGAGAACGATGTTCCAGCCCGTTCCTTCAACCGGGTGAACGGCATAGTAGTAGTTCGTTCCCATGTAATCATCTTCAAAGAAGTTGGGGGTCTTGCTCAAAAACTGGTTTGCTTTTGCTTCTCCTTGCGCATGGATGTTATCATTGATCGTCAAATGTGCATGGGCGATGAAACGCCCCTGATCATCAAGCAGGAAGGCCTCTCCGTGCTCGCCTATCCGCAGGGAAAGGATCTTATCCTCAATGACAGAAAACAGCACATCAATGGCCGCCACCCCCGTCAAACGCCCGTTTATCTTCAGGGCCCGACTCAGGGTAACCACCTTTTTCTTCGTAAAGGCATCCTCATAAACCTCAGATATCTGGATGCCGTCCTTCGCCGCCGCATTTTTATACCAATCCCGCGTGGTGGCGTCAAATTCTGAACGGGGAACGACGCCGTCGCCGTTGGTCAAGAAATCCCGATCAGGAAATCCGGCGTAAAGATAAGCGATATCCGGCCGCTTCGCAAAATCCTCCGCGATCTGCAAAAAGCGGGCATTATCCGGGAATCCTCCTGACCACGCCTGTACTAACCCGTCAAGAAGCCCTGTCTTGCTGTCCACGATACGGTGAATTTCCTCCGCGTGGAATTGCGCCGAAGCTTCCATCTCGCGCTGGGTGCCTTCTTTAATCCGCGTGCTGGCGTCCCAGTAAACAAACACCGACATGCTAAGGAAAATCACCAAAAGCGGAACGCCGATAGAAACCAACATTTTCGTTCGTAAATTCATTTTACTCCCCCCATATATCCTGCATTCTCTAAGCCTCTATACTGCGCCAACGCCGCGCGCTGGCTGTTTAACGACCCACGCCCTTTACTTTGGCCTCACAGACCGTGCCATATAAATCATTTTTGTCATACAATATTTATACTCCTATAGTAAAATGAAGTAATTTCCTTCGCTGCCCTAAGTAGTTTAATGAATATTTCGCTAATGATCAAATCTTTCCTTCTTCCCGCGGAAAAATTTTACTCATTAATATTTAATCTACCACGGCTTTCCTGAACATTCAAGATAAATTCGGGCCAACGAGGAAAAATAAAACTTTATTCCCGTTATCGTGAACGAGAAAAGCGGTGGTTGCCCACCGCTTAAACTATAGACCTTATCTCCTTTTGCCATCCTCTTCCCTGTGAGATTTTGGGAATACTACTGAAACTTTTTACCGGGAAATCTGCTTGGCATTGATCTGCTTCACACCCGGAAGCGGCCTACGCCCTTTTGGAGATCCTGCGCTAACTGGGCCAATGTCTGGCTAGCGGAGGCAATCTCTTCCATGGAAGCCGCCTGCTCTTCCGAGACCGCCGCCACGTTCTCCGCTTCGCTGTGAACCGAGCCGGATACTTTCTTGATGGCCTCCACAGAGCCCACCATGCGCTCGCTCCCCGTCTTTATCCCTTCGGTACTCTTATAGATGGTGTCGATCTTGACCGTCAGTTCTTTCACCACCGCCGCGATCCGGTCGAATTTCTCACTGGCCTGCTTCACTTGCGCCACACCTTCCGCAACTTGCTCTTTTTGTTCCTGCATGACCTTAAAGGTATTTTCAATACGATTGGCGTTATCGGTAATAAGGCTCGTGATCTCCTGGGAGGAATTTCCGGATTGTTCCGCTAATTTCCGTACTTCTTCCGCCACCACAGCGAATCCTCTGCCTTGTTCTCCGGCGCGCGCCGCCTCGATCGCAGCATTAAGCGCCAAGAGATTCGTCTGTCCGGCAATGCTGCTGATCATCTCCATGATCTCCGAAATCCGCTTTGAGCTGTCATAAAGGGCCGTGACCGCGTCCGCTACGCTCTTGGATCTCTCGTCCAAAACTTCCATACCGTGCACCGCCACGTTGAGGCCCTGCTGTCCCTCCGTAGTGGCCGTTTCCACCCGCTGCGCCGCTGCTGATACGTCGGCAATGCTTCCGGTGATATCGTTCATGGCGTTGGTAATGCCATCCACGGTCTTCAGGGATTCATCCACTACCGTATCCTGTTCCATCGTGTCCCCGGTAATCTTCGTGATGGCCTGCGCGGTGTGCTGCGCACCCTGCGCCGACTGATCCGCCGACGCGGTCAGTTCCTCGGAAGCCGCCGCTAACTGCTGGGCCGTCTCCACCGTAGTAGCAATGAGTTTCTTGAGTCCTGCGGCCATGGTGCAGAAACTGTTGTGCAGACTGCCGATCTCATCCTGCCGGTCCGTAGGCCGAATATCCACGGAGAGATTCCCCTGCGCTACTTCCGCCGCAACGGCATTGACCTTCTCAATGGGGCGGGCGATGGACTGAGCTGTCATAAAGAGCAGTATGCCCAGAACAGCCAGTGAGAGCCCCGACCCGCCGATCAGCGCCCATTTAAGCCGATCAACATCGGCGAAAACCTCATCCTTCGGCACCGCCAAGATGAGATTCCATCCTGTATCACCAATGGGATGAACCACATAATATTTTTCGACATTCTGATAATCCGCCTTAAAGAATACCGGCTCCGTCCCCAAAAACCGGTCCGCAGCACTGCCCATCTGGCTGCGAATATTATCGTCCAAAGTCAGGCTGCTGTGGTAGAGAAAGCGCCCCGCCTTATCAATGAGAACCGCCGCGCCCGTATCGCGAATCTTAATCTCCGCCAGCCGTTTCTCCACATCGGCGAAAAGGACGTCGAAGGCAACGACTCCTTGCAGCGCGCCTCCCCTTTTCATCGCTTCACTGAGCGTGACCACTTTGATCTTCTGAAACTTATCCTCATAGACCTCAGAAATCTGCACGCCGCTGTGCTGCACCGCCGATTTATACCAATCCCGTGTCGTCGCGTCAAACTCCGACTTTGGTACAATCCCTTCACGGCTGTCAACAAACAGGCCGTCAGGATACCCGATAAAGAACGCGTCGATCTCCGGCCGTTCGGCAAACTCCTTCGCCACCGGTAAAAATGTTTCACCGGTAGGCGTTTGTTCCGACCAGGCCTGCGTAGCCCCTTCCAGAATCCCCTTCTGTCCGTCGACAACCCGATGGATCTCTTCGGCATAGAACGCCGCCTGTGCCTGCATTTCGCGCTGCGTCGCCGTCTCAATCATCCGGCTCGCTTCCCAATAAACGAAAAGGCTCATGGCGATAAAAATCACCACCACCGGCGTCCCGATCCAAACCAGCATTTTCATCCGCAACTTCATTATTCTATCACCCCATAGATCATCATACTGACCGCCCCGGCAAAAATACCATCACGGAATACGATAAAGTATTTCGATAATCAACGGGATATCTCCTGCTTTATTGAAAATATTATTAGAAATAATTCAACCACGTTTTCCTTTTATCTGTTACTTATTTGCACAACTCACCTCGTTCCCCAAGGTGAACATCTCGTCTCAAAAGGCAGGATTTCCCTCTCGATCGTCATAGGTCGCCGTACACTGAGGATAATGAGAACAGCCCCAAAAATTTCCGTTGCGTCCTTGCACGAGGCGCAGGTGCCCCACGTGACACGCAGGACAAAGATACTCACTCAGCGGCGCATTTTGTGGCATATCTTCCAGAGCCGACACCGAAGGTTTCGGTCCATTGTCATAGGAACGGCGCGATATGGTCTGCGCCAGAAAAGATCGGGCCGACATCTCCGGCCGATACGCCACTATGAAAGCCGCCATCTCTTCTTCGCTCAGGGGCGGCGCATCATCGGCCGCGATAGCCCCCTCACCGACTTCCGGTGCCCACTGCCGTCCGATGACAGCCGTGTCTTGCCGTGATCGGTCGCCTGCCGTTTTCGTCCCTACATCCAGCGCGGCCTCATCTCCCTCCGCCGTGCCTGCGCCTATCGGCCAAGCGTATCGGTGCGCCGCACCCGCTAAATCCGGTTGTCCTTCTTGATCGTCACAGGTCATGCGGCAGCGGGGGAAATTCGTACAGCCCCAGAAATCCCCCTTCTTTCCGTGCCGTTTGACTAAAACGCCCTGATGACAGCGGGGGCAAGGATATGTCCCCGTCGTTTTCATCGCCGTCCCCAAGGCCATCCCGCAGAGACGGCGGGCAAACTCCACCTGTTCAGCAAGGAAATGCGCCATATCTCCCTCCCCCGCCGCCATGGCATGAAGTTCATCCTCCCAGACGGCCGTTTTATCGGGATACGTCATGTCATCCGGCAGAGCGTCAATGAGAAGCTCCGCAGAAGGCTGGGGAATGAGCTGTTTTTTCTTTCCCTGCACTTTCAAAAACTGCCGCCGAATCAGATCGTCGATGATCGCCGCCCGGGTTGCTTCGGTGCCGATACCGCTGACGGCGCGAAGGCGTTTCTTCGCTTCGGCATCTTTGACGTACTTATGAATATCCTTCATAGCCGCTAAAAGCGTCGCCGGGGTAAAGCGCTGGGGCGGCTTTGTCTGCTTTTCTTCCATGCGCCCCCCGCCGTACGCCACCGCATCTCCTTTTCTCATAGCAGGAAGGGAAGCCGTCCCCTCCTCTTTGTCCTCTTCCTTATCCCCCTGATCGGCGTTCTTTCCTCCATAGAGCGCCTTCCACCCCATGGCCTGCACCACGCGTCCGCTGGCGGAAAAATTTTCGTCAGCGTAGAGAACGCCCACCTTCGTCTGATCATAGACCTGAGCCGGATAGAACTGCGCCAAATACGCCTGGGCAATGAGGAAATAAATATTCCGCTCCATCGGGAAAAGCTTCGTCATATCAGCCCGCACCGTAGTGGGAATGATGGCGTGATGGGCCGTGATCTTCTTATCGTTCCAGGCCCGGCTGCGCAGGGAATCGTCGGCCTCTCTCGCCCACGCGGCCAGCTGAGGCTCCGCTCCGTCCGCCAAATTTGCTAAAATCGTTTTTGCGGCGGAGAGCTGGTTCTTCGGCAAATACTCACAATCCGAGCGCGGGTAGCTGGTGAGCTTCTTCTCGTAAAGCTGCTGCGCTGTGTCCAGCACCTGCTGCGGGTCGTAGCCAAAGCGCTTCCCCGCTAACACCTGCAACGAGGACAAGGAAAACGGCAGGCGCGGCGGCTCCTCTTTTCGCGCCTTCGCATAAGCGGCGATCTTCCCCTCGCCCCCCGCCTCGAAGGCGGCCAATTTCGCCTCCGCTTCACCCTTATCCACGAGCCGCCCCTCGCGGTCAAGGCCGCGCTGCGCCTCCCCCGGCTTCCAAACGGCGGTAAACGTCCCATTCGCATGGCGAAATTCACCTTTGATCGCATAGTGCGCC
>ERZ773063.198-NODE-198-length-41476-cov-9.542744_pt1 | contig 41476 bp, 56 predicted proteins | sample MGYA00580625_ERZ773063 | MGnify/ENA primary metagenome ERZ773063 (study PRJEB29015, sample SAMEA2738022) | human oral metagenome | biome: human oral; feature: human-associated habitat; material: dental | place: China | collected 2042 ... | reverse complement strand
TATTGGACGATGTTGTAGGTGAAGCTGTCGTAATTATCAATGAATAAAAGCATTTTGAATCTAACTTACTGTTAATTAAAGAATCTTTGATATTGCCGTCTGAATCATACCCGATTTAATACCCGCTTTTGATTTTCTGCTATGAAACCGGGCGCGTTTTAATCCAGTTTTCCACTTCGTCAGAACGCCAACGTGAGGCCATTCCAATCTTGTACGGGCGCGGAAATTCATTATCCTGAATCATGGCATAGATTTTTGTTTTACCGCAACCTGTTTTCTCCATGACTTCTTTTATTTTGAGAAATTTCATTTTTTCAACCTCCTTACATTTTCATAAATTCATCTTCATGGCAATCAACAAAAAACCTTTTATTGCTTGCAATATAAGCAAAAATCTAAAATATCAAGAAAAAAACTATTGGACTGTTTAATTGTTGATTTTAAATATTTTAAAGGGCTTACTGGGTCATATTTGCCATTTGAAATTTTCTTTAAAATCAAAAGAATAGGATATGACGTCAGAAGTACCAGAAAGAAAAAAATACGCGCCGAAATTAATAATACAAAAGCTGCAAAAGATGACAATACTGATACAGCTAATGGTATAAAGAATAGTATTAAAAAAATATTATCTACTGTTTTTATTACTGTTTTATTTTCAAAATCAATTTTCATCTTCGCACCTTTCTAATTTTCATCAGGCGGTGTTGGTAGATACATCCAATGACTTACAGGATAATATTCATCGCCAATAAGCAACCCAAAATCGTCATGAGATATGGTTTCTTCACATCTCCACCACATTGGGCGAATTTCATCATCCGCCAATACAAATATCCCGTGTGTAAAACTGCCATCAGATTCAAACCACCCAGCCCAAACAGGCATTTCTAACGGAGGCAACTCTTCAGACACTTTCTTCCATTCGTTCATCTTTGCTGTCCTTTCTGATATTCGTTTATCTGTACCGCCACTTTCGGTATTCCTGATAGCTCGATAGCCATAATGACTGCGGCGATCAGGATTGCGGCAATTAGGTCTTTCATGCCACTTCTCCTTGCCGTATAAGGTTAATCAGGTTTGCGGCACGTTTGAAATGCTTAGTCCAGTTGAAACAACTGAAGCCGGTGCCGCTGTCGCAATGTCGGATGATGTTTTCCGAATCCTTGACAGCCTGAACCAGTGCGCCTCCCTTGTTCTTGACAAGCATTTTCATGAGTGGTTGCCGCACGTCGCCGATGCGTTGCGGGCGTACAGGGTTTAATGGCTTGCCGTACATTGCCGAAAGCTCCGCATCTGCTTGAATGCCTACATCGTAAAGCAGGTTTGCTGCGTGTAAGATTCGGTCTGTAAATTCGGCATAGGGCATTTTCAGGCGGCGGGCTTCCGCGCGGGAATCGCTGCCGTTGACGACTTTATCAACCGCCGAAATCAAACCGCCATCAAGTTCTAAAAACGTCATGGCTTTTTTGGTAACACTGACGGCGAGCGAGTATGTCGATACTTCGGCGATTAACCGCACCGGAGCATCTTTCAAAAACTCTTCATACGCGGCGAAGAGATTAGACAGGGGGCGCAATACCAATTGACGCTGATTCGGGCTAAGGTCGTCAAAATCCTTAGTCCATTTGGCGACTGCCTGCGATGCTTCACGACAGGCAAACTCTACGTTCTTCTCGTTTGCCGGGTCGTCTGTATTGCAGTACAAGCCGAGACGTTGTACCTGCTTGATGATATGTTCTGCGAAATTGATTAGCTCCTGATTGCAGGCGTAGCGCATATCTTGCATTGATAACCACATTTTGACGCTACACGTTACCGCCTCATCTTCGGACACTTTCGCGCCTGACAACATCTCGGCGATGTTTTCTTTTTGCGCTTTCGATAATGTGGATAGGCGGTTTCGGTCAACGTTTTTGACTGCGCCTGCGCGTTTCAGGGCGCGCTCTTCTTGGGTCAATTTCTTTGCTGCTTTCTTGGCGGCAAGCATCTGTTTTGCCGTCGGTCTTGTTGCTATTGTTGCTGTTTGCATTTTGTTTCCTCGCTAATTGCCGTCCTCTCAACGGCTCGGACGTTTTAGGCCGCCTGCCTGTGGTTGTTATCGTTTGCTTTCGATGTGTGCCATAGCAACATCTATGGCTTCACGGATGTCGTTACTTGTAGCTGCCAATACCTCAAAATGGTCTTCTTGCTTTTGGATAACGGCATTTGGGGTGTCAAGAATATCGCCATCTTCATCACAAAGCCTTTCTGTTAAAGCACAATCATTCTTTAACAGCCAATCAAGGCGCACGGTGTCAGGGTGTGGGATAAGTTTTAGAGATTTTGTTTCTACTCGTTCTGGTCGGTAAAGTGCTACAAAACAAACAGTCGCTATATCTCCAGTCTCGTCCAGCCCAACAATTACCCCTGTTGTTGGATAGTTTTCACAGCTAACGCGGTCGCCAAATTTAAATTTATGGGTCATGCCTTGCTCCTAAAATGGGACGTCGTCGTCAATGTCTTCAACGGGCGTGGCGGGTGTTGCTGGTGCTTGTCGGCGCGGTTGTTCAGGCGGTGTGTGTTGGGCGGAGTACTGTCCGCTGTCATTACCACCGCCCAGCATTTTCATTTCGTTGGCGATAATGTCGTAAGCGGTGCGCTCGATGCCGTCTTTGCCTTGATATTTGCGGCTTTGGATTTTGCCTTCCAAATACACTTGACTGCCTTTCGTCAGGTATTGACCGGCAATCTCTGCCAGTTTGCGGTACATGGTCACGTTATGCCATTCAGTGGCCTCTTGGCGTTGGCCGTTCTTGTCTTTCCAGCTTTCGCTTGTAGCGACGCTGAAATTACAGACGGCCTCGCCGTTGGGTATATAGCGGACTTCCGGGTCACGGCCAAGACGGCCAATTAAAAATACTTTGTTCAGCATTTTTATTTCCTTTTTAAAATTGATTTGACAGGCTTCCAGACGGTCTTTCCGTTTACTTCCTGCGCCTGTCTGATTCCGACTATGTGGATATCGGGATTACCCGCCGACAGCCTGATAAACTCTTCTGCGGTCTCAATCGACGAATACTCAGGGCTGATTTGGTAGCGGCTGTTGCTTAACCGCTTCCATTTGCGGGTATCCTCGTACCACTTGGAATCATCTTTGTTGTAAACAAGCCGCCGCCGTTTTTCTTCTTCGGGACGGCTCTTTCCGAAAACGGCAAACATTTCAGTCGTCCTTAAATTCTTCATACCAATCAACGGTAATAATTCGTCGTTGACTGGATATCCCGCCGTTTTTATTCATAACGTTGCCGATTGCGGTAAATTCGCCGTCGCGCAGTTCTGCAAAGTTGAGCAAGATTTTCAGTTTTACCGGACCATTTTTATTGGCGAGAATGGTTTTACCAAACTCCCACCCTGTATCTTGTTCAAAAATTTCTTTGCCTACATCAAGATATTCGGCTTCTTTTTCGGCTAGTTTTTTCTTTAATTCAAAGATTTCACTTTTGTATTGTTTCAGGGTGTCTAAACGATTTTCCATTTTCATCTCCGATTCAGACGACCTTTCAGGTCGCCTGAAATTTTCATTACAGGGCGTTGATTTCTGCCTTTTGCTCGTCGGTCAGCGCGTACCCTTCCAGCACTTCAGCAACCTCTTTAACGCCAGTTGATACCGCTTCAATCAATGCCGCGAACTGTTCTTCGGTCGGTGTGGGCTTGGTTGGTTCAGCTATCGGTTCAGGCTTCGCTTCGACGGCGGCAGTACCATCTACCATTGCATTAAGGTCTTGCGCGTCTGACTTTTTGACTTCTTGGATTGCGAACCAGTCAGACGGCTTACTCATGCCGTCTTTCAGGCTGGTGTAAATTTTCCGCAATTCAACAATCTGCGCGGGGCGGATGGCTTCGAGGCGGCATTGATAACGGTCTTGGATGTTTTCGGCGGTAATGCCGAATTTACCCATAGTAGCCGTCAGTTTTCGGATGGTTTCTTTTATCTCTTCAGGTGTTGCTCCAACGCTTGCCGCCTGCGTAACAGAACATTGCGCCAATGCTGCCTCCACGATGTCGCCCGGAATGATACTCAAGATACAGGCGCGTAAACGTCGGCTGCCTTGATTCGCTACTATCTCGTAGATGTCGCGCGGATCTGTCAGTGTTTTCGTTCCGCCTTTTGCCATGCGCTTATGCGCGACCTGAAAGACCTTTGCTTGTCGGACGTTGGTTTCCAAGTCCCAAGCGTAGGCTTCGACCGTTGACACGCCGTTTTCTTGCGATAATTCGCGGATGCCAAAATCGAGATTTCCCCAGTTTTGCGCCAAGACTTCAGCCAGTCGGATTGATGGGCCTTCAACGTTCTGCCCACCGCGCGGATAGCTGTAAACGGCAGAATCTGCCAGCGTCTGACGTGTGCAGGCGTTTAATATTCTGTCTGCCGCCTGAATCTGATTGCGCGGGAACTGCTTGGCCATGAAGACCATCGCCTGTATCTCGCTTGCTTCGCGCTGCGACTTAACTTCGGTCATTGTGTTTGGCAACGCTTCGGAAACTGACGTTTGTTGAAACGGGTTTTTTACCATTTGATTCATGATGTATCCTTAATCGTAGTATGCCCAAGCCGGTAAAGATAACGGCTCGATTTGTTCGCTATACGCCTGAAATGTATTTGTTTTGATACATTCGGCAAGCGTCATTAAATCCCTGCGGAACAGTTCATGTCCGCGCTCTTTTGCCTGCTCGTCCAACGTGTAGCAAGCGACGGCAAACGGTGCTTTTTTCTCGACGGCGATAAAGATAAACCCTTTCGGATATTCCCCCGTCGCCTGATAGATGCCGTTACTGTAAAAAGCGTCCTGAACGTGGTATCGGTAATTTGCCACCGACCGCGCAAAACCTTGCGGGCTTGCATCTTCCGTTGACTTCAGGTCAACGATGATTCCGTTGCTATTCCAAAAATCAGGACGGCAACGGCAATCAATCCCTGTTTCATCGTCTCGCCAAAAGACCGACTGTTCAGGCTTGCCACTACTCAATAATGCCGAAGCCTTTGGATGTGCGGCGATAGCGTCCGCCATGCCTTTGATTTGCTCCACCCATTCGGCTTTTAGAATCGTCTTACCGTCTTTTTCAAGCCCTGCCAAATATGCCTTTCCGTCTTTGGTTCGGGCATTGAAATCATCGGGCAAGACCGCGTAAGATTCGGCGAACACTTCGGGCAACAAGATGTAATCGTGAAACGCGCTACCGAAAATCATCGCCTGTGTGCTTTCGGTTTCCGATTCCCGCGCGTGTTTGTAATGCGCGGGGCTTTTGGCAAGTTGGTCTAACTGTGTCTTGCTGACTGCTGAATGACCGTGATAATCGGCATTACTCATATTGCTTGTGATGGTCATAACCCACCCGCCAAAAGGCTATCCATATAAACCCGCGCGTCAGATTCCGTCTTGAAAACTTGAACGCTCTCTAACTTCGCCCGTTTTGTCTTGTCGGGTCGGTGTGTGACCTTGTTGTAGCCGTCGAGCATGATTCCGACTTGATATCCGCCCCGTACTTTACGCATGACTACGTTTGGGCTGCGTGGTGCGACCGTAAAGTCTTTAACCTTTGCTGAAAGTGTCCCGGCTAATCCGTATGGTCGATGGTTCATTTCGGAAGCTCCTTGTATTTGCAATATCGCATTGATGGTTTACCAGTTTTCTTATCTAACTTCTCATTGCCATACTTATCAACTCGAGGCTTGAGAATTGCTATATAAACAGGGCGGATAAAATCTTCCTGCCCCTTGCAAAGCTCCACAAAATCCATAGCTATCTTTTCGGACGAAAAGTCGCCTGAAATTTGATAGCAGCCTGCATCTTTCGCGAAAGATTTTTCTTCATCTTTAATTTTTACGCCAAGTTTATTGAACGAATTTTCAAACTCTTTTTTCTTTGACTTACCAAATACTGCAAACATTATTTAACCTCCGCGTCGCCGTGCATTCTTTCGCCGGCATTCAGTTGTTCGTACATTTGCGCTATTGCTATATAACAGCCTGTCAAAATGTGCATGGCTGAATCTCCGCGTCTCCCATGACCTTTACTTCGTCAGGCATGGTTTCATACTCTTGCTCAATTTGTGCTTCTTGACTGATGGTTTCAGGCTCTTCCGGCTTCTCGGCTTTACCGGGAAAGCTACAAGCCGCGATCGTGATGGCTGACACGGCTAAAACTGTTCTGATTGCGTATTTCATTTTTTCCCTCCTATTCGTCCCATGTTCTGAGGTTGTATTCATATTCCGCCTGAGCTTCTGCGGCTTCCTGCTTGCATTGCTTGATGGCCTCTCGTTCAAGGGCTTCGTTCACGCCCTCTAAGATTTTCCCGCTCAAGATTTCCAGCAGGTCGGCCGCTGACCACTCTTTCAGGTAGCCATCGACAATCTGTTCAACTCGTTCGTCGTCATAGTCAGCCTCGCATGGAAGCATTGCGTCGTACTGGCTTTGTAATGCTGCCAAAGTAACCATTGTTTTGTTTCTTTCACGTTGTTTAGTAGGGGCTTTACGCCCCGACCTTGTTAATCTTTCTTGTAAACTTCTTCTTCAGTTCGTGCTGCTGACTTTTCTATGTCTTCGCACCACTTCAGAATAGCTTTTGCATCATCCTTGAAAGCTTCAATCATTTGATGATTCATCTTCCAGATTAATAACCCGTCGTCTTGTTTCTCTTTATGGGCTTCCGCTTGCTCAAACAATTTATGAGACTGACTAACCATTGCCTCAACCTTGCATTTAATAAATCGCGCCCGGCTGAAGAAAACATTCCGAATGAAATTATCGATATGTTCTTTATTGCTCATTTGTGTTTACTTTTACGTTGTCTTATTTAAGCAGTCCTTAAACCGCTTAAATAAGCCCCTGTTACAGGGGGCTGTATCAAAATTTAGCCGTTGCCGTTGCCGTTGCCGTAGCCGTCGCCGTAGCCACTGCCGTCGCCGTAGCCGTGTTTAATCGGCTTATCTAAATAACTCATGACTGCTCCACCTCCAGTGCGGTGCGGATTGATTCAGCCGCATTGCCTGTTACCGGGATAATCTCAATCGCTTCAAGCCATACGGAATCAAGCTCGCCGCAAATCTTGCTGTCGTCTTGCTTGATGCCGTGTCGTGCAACGCCTGACAGGCTGATTGATTCTTTTGCCCACCATTCGTACATACGGCGCGCCTTTGTCAGAATCACTTCATTGCCTGCTTTTTGTTTCAACACGCCGAACCAAACGCCTGCGGAATAAGTGCGAATAATCACTTCCTTGCCGATGGCAAAGTCGTTAATGCCTTTAGCCTCTGTAACTGTTACAGGAGGCAATGGCTCTTCTTCTGCCTGCTGTTTGCTTTCTGCGCTTGCCAAAACATTTGCAAGCATCATCAGAAAATCAGAAGGGCTTTTTACTTCAAATTTATGTACTTCCATTTTGTATTTCCTTGTGTATCAAGTGTTTAAAAAAATTGCGCTCTAGGCTCTTATCTTTTCGGCGGCCTTGACCTGTAACCGTTTGTTCGATTTCCCCCATCTTGCGATGTCTTACTATCGGCTTGTCGCCTACCTGAAGGGCGGTTACTACGCTTTCAATTTATTAAAGAACATTGCAGCGGTATTGTTACCTGACACCTGTTCGTCAGTCCGTTTGCTGCTTCGATGTGTGTAGTATAATCTTTTTATACTTAAAGTCAAATATATTTAGTCTTTAAAAGTGTTTAATTTTTATACTTTATTGTTTTTAAATGAAATTAATTTTATACGGGCGCAAAAAAAACCGCCCATATAGGGCGGTTTGCATAGGTAATACTTCAAGTAAAAATAGCCCACCATTAAAACGGCGGGCTATGTCGGGCTATAATCAAATAAGCAATCTATGATTGGCAATCGGATTTAAAATCATCTGTTGCGGAACATTTTCATTACCGATGTTATTGCGTCTGCGGAATATGCGATAACCTGCAAGGCTACCATTGGAAAAGCGAATAACGCCGCCCAGTACCAATCCCAATCCCATTGATTGACGGCATAATAGAAAACGCCGATTGAGATAGGAAATGTTAGTCTCGCTATAGATAGGGCGGCAATGGCGGCGATCATCCACCCAAAGCCAAATTCATCTTCAATGCCTGCAAGTCCTATAAATAGCTGAAATACTCCAAACAGCAATAAAACTGCCATAATCAGGCAGCCGCCGCCGTTGACATCCAACTCATCTTTAGTCGTTTCTTGTTTCATTTGTTTAGTCTCTCGATTTGACTTCCATTCGGCTATTTTGAATTTTCCAATAAAAAACGCAATGGTGCCGCCGGCGGCAATAAAAACAGTCAGTGCAATTTGGTCTTGCGTCATTCTATTCCATCCCTTTTTATTTTAGGTTTGTAATCAGGGTCAAGCCTACTCAGTAAAATATCGGTAGGTATCAACCTGCGTTTCACTTCCACGACTACTCCGGCAATAAACGCACCATCAGGCAGCGGAACGCCTGATCCGCCATCGTAGATAAAGGTATGCGTCCCATCAATCGCAATGGACAACCTGCCCACCATGCCGCGCTGGTAGCCTGTATTGTCGATACAAATAAGCACCAAGTCTTTATCTCTTGGCGGGATATTCGGCTCCACTATCAGAATGTCACCACGTTTTATCCCTGCAAACTCCACGTCATCAGCCATGCGGACGCCAACGGTATTCCCCGAGTGTGGAATAAATGTTGCTGCTCTGTCCCCATTACCCTGAATTTGCGTCCTGTCCTTATCAGGGTTGGAGAGATGGCGAACAGCTATATCAATGTCCAAAAGCGGCATTGATTTTAAAAAGTGCTTGTCTGCGTCACCAAGCTCTTCTTTTGTTGGCTTGCTTACAGAATTTTGATTCAGTGTGTAACTGGTGTTTGTTTGGTTGCCATTTATCAGGTCTCTTCCTGCACTTTGCTGATATGGCAATGGGTATCCTGTAACCCTGTGTATCTCCATCATTTGCTCAAACGATGGCTTTGAACGTCCGTTTTCCATTGCTGACACATTTGCTTTCGTTCTTCCAAGATGTTCCGCTAATTTTTCTTGGGTCATTTCAGGCCCTGCATATTCACGAGCAGCCAAAACCCATTCGGATAAGTTTATTTGTTCTTTAGTCATTTCGTACTCCTTTACAAATTGTATAAAAAAACTGGACTTCACGGGAATAAATATATTTGACTTTTATGTATTGTTTTTTTATACTTGTGTAAAAAGGAGTTTGACTATGGAAGCGGTTAAAAAGGCGGTTTCGATACTTGGCAGTCAGCAAAAATTGGCTGATTCACTTGGTGTGTCGAAGCAACTTATCAGTAGTTATGTGAATGGTCGTGCAAAGGTAACGGCTGTAAACGCAAAGAAAATAGAAGAATTGACAGGGATTAAACGAGAAGAAATTCGCCCTGATTTATTTTTATAAGTAACTATTTTTTAATGAATTATACAGTTTTAACAGAAAGGAAAAAAATGAAGAAGCAAGATAAAAACCGCCTGTCAAAGAAAGACAGACGGCTTATTAAAAAAGCGATGCTGAAAGCCGCCGCCAAAGGCTGCGATGAGGTTTACAGAATCGCGGAGGGATTGAAAGACGGCTTTGAATTACTTAGAAAGCAGCGCGATTAAATGGCCGTCATCGGTATTTAGCCCCGATTCTTCGAGTTTTTGATGAAGTGTTTGGATGAATACCGCCAATTCTTCAGCTTGTCCTTTGGCTGTATTGCCGCTTAAGCGGATAGAACCGCTGCGGATAAGCTCTTTGGTGAGTAGGAAGGATAAGTTGGACGACATTTTTTTACTCCGTCGGTTGTTGTGTGGAAACTCGATTGTAACGGAGTGATGACAAATCGGAAAGACGGTTGACTGCCCGGACAGACGGGCGACAAAAAAGGAAAGCCCCACGCAGAAACGTGGGGCAGGGTTGAGGCACGAGGTCTGTAACAAAAGGAACAATCATGATAGACCAAACGGAAACGCAATGCAAGAGGATTGTTGAGTATATCCGCGCAAACGGACACATCACATCACTGGAAGCGGCGAAACATTTGAATATCACACAGTTATGCGCCCGAATCGTTGACTTGGAAAACAGGGGCTTTGTTTTCAACAAGCCTAAATTCAAGGTCGGCAACTGTAAAAATCCAGTAGCGCATTATTCGATTGCCAAGTCTGGGCTGAAATTGTGAAAGGGTAGGAAATGGCAATCATTCGGGCAAAACGTGAACACAATTACACGGTTATCAACAACAGAGTTTTCCAAAGAAATCAGCTTAGTTGGCAGGCTATGGGAATGTTGAGCTACTTACTGTCAAAGCCTGACGATTGGTCGGTTGTTGTGAATGAATTAATCAATGTGACCAAAGATACCGCAAAGCCAACAGGGAATAACGGTGTTTACAACATTCTAAAAGAGCTGAAAGAAAAGGGATTTATTCAAGTCCGCAAGAATGGGGACGGAACAACGGATTACATAATCTTCGATACGCCTAATCAGGCTAACCCTAATCAGGCTAACCCTAATCAGGCTAACCCTAATCAGGCTGAGACCACACTAGTAAATACTGATATTTACCAAGTACTGAAAGATAGTAAAGACGGAGATGTAGGAGTTGAGGTTTCTGAGCCGTCTGAGACTGATGAACCAACCAACAGCAACGTCTTTGGAGATTTTCAAATTACTGACGACTGGGAGCCTAAAGACAAAACAGCGTTTGATGCAAAACTCAGACGGTCGCAGATTCCAAGTCTTGGAGACAAACGAATCAAAGACGCGCTGATTGAGTTTACCGGCTACTGGTCAGCAAGAGGCAATACGCAAACGCAGGCGATGTGGGAACACAAGTTTTTTCAATCACTGATGCGCTTAAAAGCCAAAGGCGAATTGGGAGCAGCAAAACAAGACCCATCGCATAAACGCTTTGAGACAAGAACGGCAGACGGTAAGCCGGTAATGACAAAAAAACAGGCCGCCGAGCTTAGACCACTAGGGAAATTTTGAAAATGACTGAGCAATTTGAAATCTTGGCAAGCTTGGAAGCAGAACAGTCGGTATTGGGCGCAATTCTGATTGACAACGATTCCGCCAACTTGCTGACAGACTTAACGCCAAACAATTTTTTCAGCGAAAAGAACGGCCTGATTTTCAAGACTGCCATGTCGATGATTTCAGACGGCCTGCCGGTAGATGTGATTACGCTTGATGCCGAACTTGGCAAGCGTGGATTGAGCGAAGAAACAGGCGGCCTTGCCTACCTGATTGACCTGCAACAAAACACGCCGTCAGCGGCGAATGTTAGCCGATATGCGAAGTTGGTGTCGGAAAGCGCGGCAGAGCGTGAATTGCGATTCGCTGCTGAACAAATCGAAAGACTGGCGACAGAGCGCGATGGCCGCTCAATCGCTGACAGACAGGCTGAAGCGGTTGCCCTGTTAGACAAAATCAGCGGCACGGCGGCAGGCCGAAGCGAGGAAATGAGCTACGAAGATGCGATAAGAGCAACACTGCACCACTGGGAGCGAATTTCTGAAACGGACGGAATGCTTGGCTTCTCTACCGGCTTGAAGTGCCTTGACGAAGTTACAGGCGGCCTGCAACGCGGAAATCTAACGGTAATCGGCGCAAGACCGGGCATGGGTAAATCCGTGTTGGCTGAAAACATTGCCCGGCATTGTGCAAAGAACGGCTTGTCCGTCCGATTCCAAAGCTACGAAATGTCAGGCATTGAGTTAACACAGCGAGGAGCAGCGGCGGAACATTCGATTGATTACGGCAGGTTGAAAAAATACCGCATGACGCGTGAAGAGCATAACGGCTTCGCTGAATACCTGAACGAGGCCAGAGACTGGAAGTTTGTGATTGATACGGAGATGGTCGGAATTGAAGCAATCGCCGCGCGATGCCGACTAGAGAAGCGCAAATCAGGGCTTGATGTGTTGGTCGTTGACCATCTGCACCTGATGCCGCGCAAGGGCGTGAACGAGGTTGCCGAACTTGATGATATTACGGCACGGCTGAAACGCTTGGCAATGGAACTGCAAATTCACGTCCTGCTTGTTGCACAGCTTAATCGGGCGACAGAGAAGCAGGCAGACAAACGACCAAGCCTTGCAGACCTACGAGGAAGCGGCGGCATTGAACAAAACGCAAACTTAGTGCTGATGCCATACCGTGAGGGCTACTACGATTCAGACGCACCGCAAGAAACGGCTGAACTGATTATCGCAAAAAACCGAGACGGCGAGCGTGGCGTTTTAGACCTAGTGTGGCAGGGTCAGTATCAACGATTCTGCGAGTATGAGTATTACAGCTAAGGAGCAGTAAATGCGTGAAACCTGCTTCTACTGCAAACACGCAAACTTCCAATCAGAGGCAAACACGCCGATGAGAGGGTTTGCGAAATGCGCGAAAGCGCGGAACGAGATGGAAAAAGCGACCTACTACCCACGGACAAATCCATGTGTTACCGGCGCGTTTCAGACGGCATCGGAGGCGGTAATCGCAAGAAGGACGGCGGTTCTTGGAGAATATCCCCCGCAATGCGCCAAATTTGAGCAGGAAGACGGGTAAAACGCTTTGGGAATACCCTAACATACCCGACACGGAAAAAAGCGTTAAAACGCAAATTTGAAGGAAATACGAAAGGAAATAAGAAATGGCAGTGCAAAACACCCCCGACACCCCGGCACAATCCGCCGCGCAACAGGCCGACAACATCAACCCGAAACACTACCGTCAACACGTCTACGAGTGCATCGAATTTACGATGCACATGAATTTCAACCTTGGCAACGCCTTCAAATACATTTGGAGGCACAAAGAAAAAGGCGGGCGTGAAGACTTGGAAAAGGCGGTTTGGTATCTCGAGCGGCAACGAGACGACTCCCCTAAGTTTAAAAAACTTAAATGCAGACACTATGACGAAATGTACGGTGATCTGAATGACTGCGGGTTTGATAGGGACACGGCGGACGCGCTGCGTAGCGTTTTATTCATTGCCTACTACGGCAACAATCATGACAGTGAAGATAATTTCGCGTGGGCACTTGCCTGTGTCAGAAAACTGCTTGCGGCGGTATCGGATAAAGGGGAATGAAAATGAAAAACTGGTTAATCGAGAAATTGGGCTGTGTGCCTAAACAAGCCTACATGGAAGTGGTTGAAGGCTATGAGGACACGCTAGCGAAATACATTAAGCGGCTTTACAAGTTGGAGCAGGAAAAATTAGATATGAAAGCCGAAAAAGCCGAAATGGAAAAGGCGGCGGAAATGGTCAGCGCGAATCTGTCCGAAACAATCAGCCGTCTGAACGAAGAGCGCAAAGTTTCCAACGGCTTGATGGCAAAAGGCACGGCACTGGGAATCAAGGTTTCAGAGCTGCAAGACGAATTGGAGCGTAAAGACAAAGAACTTGCCGATACGAAAGTGAAGTTACTGGACGTTTTGCGAAATAAACCTGCTGACCCCGCGCTACGAAGCGAGATTGCACGGCTGAAAGGGGAATTGGAACTGCTGAAACGCAATAAATTCAAGCGAGGCCGCAAATTATGACACTGTTTTTAATTGGGTTTGGTGCAATAGCTGCACTGATCAGAATCACTCTTTGGGTAGATATGCCGCCGATTGATGAATTTGGACGTGATTTGAAAAAGGAGGGGTGGGATGGATTCTAAAAAATGCAATAAATGCGGAAAAATGAAACCGTTGCCGGAAATGACTAGACGCAGAGATGAGGAAACAGGGGAGTTTAAATACTTGTCTCTTTGCAAATCCTGCAAGGCGGAATATCAAAAAAAGTACATCCGAGAGAATCGAGATGAAATTGACCGAAAACAGCGCGAACGATTGGCGATAAAACGAAAAGAGAAACAAAAAGAGCGGGTGAAACATGAGCCATGCAAGACGGTGGCTGTTGCGCCTAAATCTAGAGTTTGCAAGTGTTGCAAACAAGAAAAGCCGATTGACAGTTTTTATCAAAAATATCCAAACCGTGATGGTGTTTGGGTGTATTACTGGACATGCAAGGCCTGTAAACGGGAGGCTTACAGAGAGAAACACGGCGTTAAGCCAGTTCCTAAGCCGCCAAAGCCAAGCGTATGGGATTTGACGTGTATGCCTAAAGGTTTGAGCGTTGAAGATACTGTCAATCTTTCAAACGAAGCGTTCCCCCTGTTGAGTAATCAGTATTGGAAAACAGGCGAGGCACAGAAGATTTACAAGCAGTTCGGCAGGAAGTGGAGTTATTTATGAAATTCTCGGTATTTTTGATTTGTGTGTTGGTTGTAGTGTTGGTTATCGGATTTGTCGAGTATATGGCAAAGAAAGTACGCAACCAAGACGATGACGATGATTGGGGTGGGCATTGTCAGTATTGATAGAAAAGCCGTGTAAGTCTGTATTGCTTCCTTACCCTAACAAGGATTTAAACCCGAATAAACGGCTAAATCCTCACGTTAAGGCAAAAGTTTTTAAGGCGGCAAAGAATGAGGCTTACACGCTTGCAGAAAGAGCCGGGCTAAAGGGGATTCAGCAAAGGAAGCTTAGATTGCTGTTTTCCCCGCCAGATAGGAGGAGGCGAGACTTAGACAATATGCACGCAAGTATGAAAGCAGCTTTAGATGGCATTGCGCTTGCGATTGGCTGTGATGACAGTGAGTTTTGCCCAATTATTATTGACCGTGCGCCGCCGGTAAAAGGCGGTTCGGTATTAGTGGAGTTTTACGAATGAGCAAAACAAAAGAGGAAAAAAAGCACCTTGAGCGCGTGGCCTCTATCGGTTGTATCGTCTGTCGCAATGAGGGGCGATACAACATACCGGCAGAGGTGCACCATATCCGAAATGGTGCAGGCATGGGACGGCGCAATAGCCATTTTGAGACGATACCGCTATGCCCTGCACATCATCGGACTGGTGGAGTAGGAATAGCCTTTCACGCCGCACCGCGAACGTTTGAGAGCTTATACGGCACGGAAAGGGAATTATTGAAACAGGTTCAGGAGATTTTAAGTTGGCAGTAAATTAGCAAGGAAGAGCCATTAAATGCAAAGCGTAGCGTACAGGCTGACGAAAGACAACAAGCGGCCGCTGATGACGACTATCTACAACAATCTAGGCGCGTGGTTAGAGGCAACCGCAGAGCTTGAAGTTTGTATCAGGCCGTATAAATCAAAACGGAGCATAGAGCAAAACAGGCGGTTATGGAGTATCTACGGCAAATTGGCAGATGAGGCGTGGGTCAACGGCAGGCGATACAGCGCGGAAACGTGGCACGAGTATTGCAAAGGAATGTTTCTAGGCTTTGAGTTAAAGGCCATGCCGGATGGCACGGAGATTAAAACGCCGATAAGCACAACAACGCCAAACACGGCAGAAATGACAGACTATCAAAACCGTTTGCAGGCGTGGGCGGCTGGGGAATTTGGAATAATTTGGGAGTTTTAAATGCTGGTACAGTGCAACGAAGAAACCGGCAGGCGGTGCGGGGAATCGCATGGGCGGTCTAAGCTGACGGACAAAGAGGTTGAGATAATCAGGCGGCTTAACGAACAGGGTGTCAATTATCATATTTTGGCGCGTAGTTTTGATTGTTCGCCCGAAACGATTGGGCGCATTTGCCGGTGTGAAATTCGCAATGTGATTAAAGTAAAGTGGAAAAAATTAAATGCTGACTGAACAACAAAAACGATTCGTCGAAGAATATTTGATTGATATGAACGGGGCGCGGGCGGCACGGGCGGCGGGTTATTCGGAATCGGCGGCGCGTGAAACCGCATCACGCCTGCTTAAAAAGCCGGAGGTTGCCCAAGCTGTCCGAGAGGCGCGCGAAAAACTCTCGGAGCGTACGGAAATTACACAAGACTGGGTATTGCAACGCTGGGCGGCAATCGCCGATGTGGACAAGCGCGCGTTTTTTGATGATACCGGCCGCCTGCGTCCCGTGAGTGAGTGGACGCGCGAAATGGTATTGGCGGTCGATGGCCTTGATGTAACTGAGACGGAGGGTGAAATCGCGGCGAAGGTGTCAAAACTGAAGCTGTCGAGCAGCAAAGCCGCGTTAGATAGTATCGCCCGTCATTTGGGTATGTTTAAGGATAAAGTCGAGGTGTCGGTTGATGAGACGCTGGCGGAGCGTATCGCACGGGCAAAGGCGCGTTTGAAATGATAGACCTGAACAGCCAAATTATCGAGGCCGCCGTCGCGTATCAGCATGACCCATTGTCTTGGGCGATGTTTGCCTATGATTGGGATAATGGCGAATTGGAGGGTTATAAATCCCCGCGCGCGTGGCAGGCGAAAATCATGGAGGATGTTAAAAACCATCTCTCCAATCCTGAAACGCGCCATATGCCGTTGATGATTGCGGTTGCGAGCGGCCACGGTATCGGCAAATCAGCGGAAATTGGGATGCTGATTAATTGGGCGTTATCAACGTGCGAAGACAGCAAGGTCGTTATCACGAGTAACACGGAGACGCAGTTGCGCACCAAAACCGCGCCTGAAGTGGGTAAATGGCAGCGGTTGAGCATAACGGCGGATTGGTTTAACGATGCGGTGATGAGCATCACGGCAAAAGACCGTCTGAATACTAAAACTTGGCGTGCTGACTTTGTGCCGTGGTCGGAGCATAATACGGAGGCGTTCGCCGGTCTGCACAATAAGGGTAAGCGCATTATGCTGGTGTTTGACGAGGCGTCGGCGATTGCGGATAAGGTTTGGGAGGTCGCCGAAGGTGCGCTGACCGACGAGGACACGGAGATTATTTGGCTTGCTTTTGGAAACCCGACGCGAAATATCGGGCGATTCCGCGAATGCTTCCGCCGGTATAAGCATCGCTGGATAACCTACCAAATCGACAGCCGCACGGTCGAGGGGACGAACAAGGCGCAAATTCAAAAATGGGCGGAAGACTACGGTGAAGAGTCGGACTTTTTCAAAATCCGCGTTCGCGGAATGTTCCCCGCCATGTCTGCCCGTCAATTTATATCCGAAAATGACGTGTCGGCGGGGTATGGCAAACATATACCTAAATCACAATATGAGTTTGCCCCAAAAATCATCACGGTTGATCCGGCATGGGAGGGTGACGACGAATTTGTGATCGCGATGCGGCAAGGTTTGGTGTTTAAAATTCTTGAGACGTTCCCGAAAAACGATAATGACCTGATTGCCGCGCAAAAAATCGCACGGTATGAGGATGAGTATAAGGCGGACGCGGTATTTATCGACGCGGGATTTGGTACCGGCATTAAATCAGCCGGGCAGGGATTGGGTCGTGATTGGAAATTGGTGTGGTTTGCCGGTAAGTCTAATGACGTGGGCTGCTACAACAAGCGCGCGGAAATGTGGAAAGCGGCGCGTGATTGGCTGAAGAGTGGCGGGTCTATACCGGACGATCCGATGTTGCGCGATGAATTGCAAGCACCCGAACTTGTTCCGCGTGTTGATGGGAAAATACAAATCGAATCCAAAAAAGAAATGAAATCGCGCGGCGTCCCAAGTCCGAACCGTGCCGATGCGTTGGTTATATCGTTTGCGTATCCTGTCATGAAAAAAGAATTGGTCGGTCGTGATGGCGGGGCGCAGGTTCGCAAGGATTATGACCCGATTTGATTTAAAAGAAAATCCCGATGTTAACAATTAATAACATCGGGATTATTTTACTGTACTGCCTCTGATAATGCTTTGTGCCGCGCCTTACAGTCGTTATATAGGTGGACGACCTGTAACGACCACGGCAAGATGTCTGCGCCTGTATTGCCTGATAGTTTTGGCAGATTTGGACATGGTTGCACCAAGTCGGCGGGAGGTTTAATTGCCGTCGGCAATGGCGGCGTTGATGACTGACACGCCGTCAGAATCGATGCACACGTTGCGATAAACAGGGCGTTCAACGATTTTTTGCACTTCAACATATCTAATCCTTTCTTTTTCTTCGCGTTCTGCTTTTTGGTCTTGGTACTTCTCGGACTGTGCGCGCTGCTCTTTGGCTTTCTTTATGGCTTCTTCTTTCAGGTGGTTCGATATTTCCAATGTCATATCGTCGCGCCCTTTTTGGTAGGCTTTCTTAACGCTTGCGTCCCACCAAAAAACAAGACCGATGATGGCGATAATTACAGCGAGATACCGCCAGTATTTTTTAAGTAATATCAGTATCATAACGTTTTAACATCTCCGTATAGTTTGACAGTTCTTGTTCGGCTTGCTCGAAAGCCGCAAGGTCTGCGTTTTCGCTTGCCTCTCGGCTTTTGGCTTGCCACTCTTTAATCATGCGCTCGCAAAACTCTTTAGGTGTCATTGCGCCGCCATGCAGTTGTTGTAACGTTTTTCGGTGCGCGTCCATACGCCTTTGCAACCGCGTGGACCCCAGTTGCTGGGTCGGCTACAATCGCGCCCGGCGGCGAATCGGTAACGTAACAGGGCACGGCAGGCTGCTACATGGTTGCCCTTGAGTAACTCGCGGCGCATGGATGACGTGTAAAACTTTTGTGCGCCGAAGTTGTAAAAGAAGTCGATATAAACGTCATATTCGCCTTGAGATAACTCAACGCCGGGCAACATGGCTTTCATTTTCGCTTCATCTTTTCCGACGTGGGCGCGGAGCATCTTATCGGCTCGTTCACGGCTGACAGGCGGGTCGGAGATTTTGACCTTGCTGCCGTCCTCGTAAACGGTGCTGCCATGTCCTACCGTCGCAACCTTGCCGATGTCGTGGTATGGCTTGGCGCGGTATCCCTCCTCTGCCTTGATGCCGAAAATAGCGATGACAGACGCGCTAAGGATGGCGATGGGGACTTTGTGATTAATCTTCATAACAGTTTCCTTTCTTAATTTTTTCTTTTCGCATTTCGTGCAATTCTTCGGCGCGGCGGTTTTCCTTGTAGCGGTAGTAAACATTGACTATAAAACCGCCTGCGGCGATGACTAGGCCTGTAATGGCAATCCAATCAATGCCGCCAAGCGCTCCTGCGATTCCGACGCTTGCCCCGCTGTATGTTGCGTTGCTGGCGTAATTTGATACTTGTGAGGCTGCCTGTACGGACGTTTCCAATTTGTTCATTTTTGTGCTTTCTGTAAATGCCGCCCGACTGGGTCAGGCGGCGGCTTGGTTATTGCAATACTTCGGGTTTAACTTTCTTGACGATTTCAAGGGCGGCAGATTGAAGCTCTGCATCACTCAGACTGCGACCAAAGAATGCCAAGTCTTTGCCAATATCAACGGATGCCATGCCGTTGCCGTTGTACGCCGAACCGATGGTAATTCGGTTTGCGCCGACGCCGACGTTCATACTGATAACGTAGGTCTTGTTGAAAGACAGCTCTTCGTTTTTATAAGCTTTACCATCAACAGTAACGCCGATAGGTCGAGTAATTCGGAATTTGTCCTCTGTGCTGCCCTCGACGAAAACAATTTCGCCATCGACAGCGGCGTTTGTTGCTGATTTGAATGCGCCGGCAACAATCGCCCCAGTTTTCCGACGACCGCCAAGATTGATGACCTTGATTGGGAGGAGTAGTGTTGTGATTCGCTCTGTCAGTGGCATACTTGCCAAGCCGTAGGCACCTGCTGAAGCTCTTGCAATCTTCAGGCGGGCACGAATAACGCCGCCATCCTTATCGATTAAGCCGGGATAATCTTTTGGTGTTGCTCCTTCCTCGCCTTCGACTTTGGCAATGCTGAATTGACCGTCCGCACTGCTCACGCTTTCAGTTGTTGCGCCGTCCCAGTTAAGCGTATAAGTTGCCGCCGGTGCGGTTACTGTCGCGGTTGGCTTGGCTGCCGCGTAAATCTCTTCCCATGTTTTCGGAGTAGCTGATTCTGCCGGTAACGCTTTCGGTGTTGCTGATTCGGCATTGGTGGTTGCGCCCTCAAAAGTAATGACTTCATCGCCTGCCTTGTTGTTGTAAACATTCACGTTTGCGGCGGGAACGTTTGTCAGGTTGATGAACTTACCTGTAAAGCTGTCTTTTGTAGGGCCTGTCCAAGTGTTGTTCATAATCTCAAACTTGGATGTACTGTTTTGAGATTGCGAGGCAAAGCCGAATTGATAACGACGGACGCCGGCATACTGTAATGTGTTGCCGTTGAATTTAATCAGCGGTCGAACATCGGTCTTGAAGAACATGATGTCGTTGTCTGCTTGGTCGGCAGTCTTGCCAAAGTTCAGGGTATTGCCGCTTACTTCAAACACGCCGCCGATTTCTCCGCTTCGATTCGTTTCTTGAATGTAGAACGGTGTTTCGACTACCTGCTCAAGATTGACCGTGTTGTTTTTAAATACAAAATCGCCCAAGCCGTTATGACCCGGACCGGCACCGAAGAAGATGTTATGAACATTCTTGCCGTTGATTTTGTTGCCTGAAATTTCGGTATTCAATCGGACGTGCGTTGCTTGCTCGTTGTTTCGGATTTCAATCACGCGGTGTACGCCACGACCGTCCCATTCAATATCTTTGATTTCATTGTTTTTGATAGTGATTGATACTTTTGCCGGTTGATTTCGCCAAGCTTGATTTGGCTGTGATTTGTTTTCAATGCGAATTGATGTGTACCGGTAGTAGTCGCGGTTCCTGTCATTTTCATATTCAGGGTAGTCGTCATCTTTAGCGAGGCGGAATTTCGGATCTTGAATGATTGTGTTACCCTCGATTTCAATCTTGCGCTGCGGATAACCGCGGCTTTCAATGGCAATACCGAATAAGCGGTTGCCCTCGATGTGGTTATCTTTGACGATAAAATCGTAGGCGTCGTGCGAGTCAATGCCCTTGCGGTAGTTGTAAATCGCACGGTTGCCTGAAATTTCCATATTCACGTTGACCGAACCTGCGCCAGAAGCGAAGCCGTAACCCGTGCCGCCGTCTTTCTCGTGGCCGTTACGTTCGAGGACGTTATTCTTGATTTGGCAGTTGATTTGATTCGCCGCGGAAATACCGGCGACGCGGTTGTGGTGGCAGTAACAGTTGACGACACGGTTGTTCATGGAGTGGTGCGTCAGGTTGTCAACACTCAATTCGCCACGGAATACCTTGTCGTTATCGGTAAATGCCGCCTCGTTACTTGTCAGGTAAATACCCATGCGGTTTGCGCCTGTTGATTCAACATTCTCGACAAGACAGTTATTCGAATTGTTGATGTGGATGTTGTTGATCGCGCCGAAATAGGTGTTCCCCTCGCGGTAAAATTCGCCGGTGTATTCGATTTTGAAGTCTTTCAAAACCTTGTCTTTTACGCCGTTAATCAAAATACCGCCGAACCAACGGGCATCGGTTTTATTGGTCTCGGGGTCCCAATCGATTTCTTGCCCCCAGCCGTATTTCAGGACGGTTTTGTCACGGCCTGCACCTTTAATGCCTTTGACGTTCGGGAAGTTCTGCTTCGTGATTTTGATTTGGAACGGCAGTTCGTAAATACCCTCTTCCAATTCCACCATCGCGGCATTCTTTTCAGCCTCTTCCAGCTTCATCATCAGTTGCACGGTGTTTTTGAATTTGCCCGTGAGACCGATAGCTGCATTATCAAAATTGCCGCCCGTCATTTTCAGCTTTTCTTGGATGGCTTTGATTTGTTCGGACATGATCGCCATGCTCTTATTGAACTCTTCGACTGTTCCGTTAAATGCGCCGACCTGTTTCTCATACCCGCGCACATCTTGCTGGAATTGTTCCACCTGCTGCGGGTAGTCGTTGTTGACTATTCGCGTGCCGTCTGCGCTCCATGAAAGCCCTGATTTCGGTTCAGGATTTGGGATGGCTAAGTTGATTTTCTTGTCAGATGTAATGGGTTGGTGCAATGTTCGACGCAATCGGTCTAATAGTTGCAGTGTCAAGATAAGTTGTCGGTCAAGACTGGCGTTTAATACCTGCGGATAAAAACCGCCCTGATTTGTAAACGTGGTAGGTTGCGTATAAATCCACCCGCTCACGATAATCATCCTTCGTCCTTCAGGGAGTGGGTCAATAAGTGTGATAGACCCGCCCGGATTGGTGTCTTGATTGGCGTTTTTTGACACTGTGTACTCTTCGCCAAATGCAAGCTTCACCTCGTCCGTTCCTGCTTTGTTTGACGTATAGACGGCAACGTCGGCAGGGTTGAAAATCTTGAAGCTAAAGGGGTATGTTCGCTCTCCACCGTTGCCGATGAAAAAGCCCGTCTTGACGCTTTGAGAATGGATTGCCATAAAAAAAGCCTCTTTTGGAAATACCTAATGATATTTCTCAAAGAGGCTGTTATATGCAGGACTGATTAATTGCCTTGATGGCCCATCAGTAACGCTGCCGGATTGTCGGTCTCGTCATCTTGCAAGGCTTCTGCTCCTTTGATGGTTCTGTTGATTTGCGCGGACGGCAAGCCGAAAGCGTCGCCCAATAGATTGACGCTTGCCCTGACAAACGCGCTGTCAAATTCGCCCTGTACCGCCTGTTGTACGAATTTGAATCCATCGTCAATCGGTCGTAAACCTGATGGGCCTGCGTAGCCGTAGAACCTGTCGCCGGTTGCGATATTGGCAAGCTGGGTCAGTTCTCGCCCGAAAACAAACAAACCGAGCAGGAAGCTGATTTGCTCTTTTGCCAGTTTCTTCGCCAAGTCTTCGTCGTCATCACCCGGTATCAGTGCGGATTTCATTAGGGTGGTAAGCGCGGTCGGCACGACGTAAATCATCATCAAATTCGCCGCCAATTTGGCTTTGCTTTTTTGTGTTTTGGCTTCGACAAATCCCTGATTCAAGGCGGTGTTCATGTAGGCGTAAAACACGGTAAACAGCTTCTGCGTGTTGCTCCCGCGCTCAAATGCCGAAAGGTCTTTGATTTGCCCGCCGCCCTGAGTGTCTAAGACGGTTTGGTCGGCAAGCTTGATGGCGGTGTCTAGGTCTTTGCCGCTATCCATAGCCTTTGCAAGCGCTCCATGCCAAATGGCGGTATCGACGACCTGCTGCACTTTCAGCATCAACCAGTATGAATACTTATTCAGGAATTTACGGATTTTGCCCGCGCCGTTGATGGTTGCCGCCACTTCTCGGATTTCGCGCAATCGGGTGTTTCCGCGATTACGCATAAATTCCGACTGCTCCATCGCCGCTTTGGTTGCTTTGATGGGGTGGGTCGTGTATTGCGACAATCCTGTCCATGCATATTTACCGCCAAGACGGGCAACGGCAGGGATGAAGCCCGTAAGCTGGACGGCTGCCGATACGACGTTAAAGCCAAGCCCGGTCATGCTGACGTTTTGGCGCAGCAATCCTGCGTATTTATCGAGACCTTCTACGGGGGCGGTATTGCCGCGGGCAATATCTTCAAGGGCTTTGTTTAATTGCCTTTTCGCCTGTGCGCCAAGTGTTTCGCGTATCGCCTTGTCAATACTGCTTGATTTCAATAGGCGTGCAGCGTCAATGACGGCTTCGCGGTGCGTTATGTCGTGGATGATTTCATTTAGGCCGTTATAGGTAACGGACAAATCTAACAACAGTGGGCGATTCTTCACTGCTTCCGCACGGTCTTTGGTAAAGCTGTGCCGCGTGTTGGCCGCCATCTTCGCCGCGCTCTTGATGTCTTCTATGTCAGTAAGGGCGTTGCCGCTCTCGGCTGCCTGCGTGCTGGCGGAATCGTATTTGGCCGGGTAATACCCGCCGCGCAATGTCAGCAGCTCGCCGTCTGCGGTGCGGACGGTCAGTGGCTTAGGTTCAACCCATTGCGGCTCAATGCCGACCACTTTTCTTTCCAGTTCGGCAATTTGCGGGCGGAAACTTTCGAACAAATCCCACACTTTTTGAACTGCCTGCCATTCTTTGCTGGTCAGGTTCTGCATCGCGTCCATCACTTCGGTCATATTCCAGTTGCGGACGCTGCCATGCCCGCCGCTCAATAGCCGTTGGATGTTGCCTTCATTGCCCAAGTTTAAGGCGATTGCGAACAGTTGGCGCCGTGTGAATTTCTGCCCGCCGATTTGATATTCGGCATTGCGCCAATATTCGCGGTGCGTCAGGTTGTCGTTTAGCGGCTTCAGAATTTCTTCAAGCTTCTGCGCCGTCTCCGCCGTCATGGTCGCTTCCCGGTCGGCTGCTTCGTTGATTGGGCGGATGAAGTAATTCCAAAACGCGCCGGCATCTTTGCCGCCGTCCAATATTCGGGCGATGGATGAAATTTTGATATGCCCCCACATGAAACCGCTGAAGCCGTCTTCTACACGTTCGATGTTGTTCGCCGCTGTCGATGTGCGCTTGTCGTGGTCGCGTGCGTTGTCGCGGATTGATTCGACAATGTTGTCGCGGATTTCCTGATAGGTGCGCTTATCGCGGGCGGTCAGCATTTTATTTTTCAGGCGGCCTAAGTGCTCGATGCCTTTCACGGTATCTACCAATACGCGCATTTCTTCTACGGTCATTTCCCGATAATTGCGCTTCGCCTGAATCTCGGCGATATACTCAGCGTCGATGTTGTGGGCGCGTCCTTGCTCTTCCATCTTTTTGACGAACTGGAGCAGGGAAGTGCGTTTGTCCAAGTCTTTCAGGCTTGGTGCGTTGCTCAATTCCACCGATTCCAATAACGCTTCGATTTGTTCGCGGTACTCAATATCAATGGATTTGACGACGCGGTTAAATTTGCTCAAGTATTTGCGCGCCGATTCCATTTCTTCACGGGCTTTCAAGACTTCACGCGCCATTGAATTTTGCAGCAGTTGATTGCGTTTCTGCGTGGCGGCGGTCGGAATATCGCCTTTACGGAATGCTTCCATACTTGCTTTGGCGGCTTTGGCTTCCGCGCGGGTATAGACCAACGGGCGCAAATCTCGGACTTTGATTTGCTCGACTTTTTCTTGCGCGTAAACGGATGCTGCTTTTCGGATCAGGTTTGCCGCCCCTGTTGCTTTGGATAGTGCTTTAAACTCGGCGGCGATGATGCGCTGACGGATTTCGCTGTGCGCGGCAAGGTCGGCGGCTTCTTCAAAGTCTGCCTGCGTGGGAACTTCGCCTTTTTCTGCGAGGACGTTCAGATATGCGGTTTCTTCGATAGCTTCCTGCGGCGGCCGGGCTTCGGTCAGGGCGCGGATCAAATCTTCACCGCCTGAGAATACCGGCTCGCCGTCCTCATTCAAAATCAGGTCTGATACAAGATCGGGGTGCATTCCGCCGTTTTTGCGCGTCATGTCAAAATCAATCAGGCGTTCAAGCGTCTGCCCGTCCACGCCCATTGCGACAAGGCTGTCATGGTCGAAGCGGACGGCGGTCAGGGCGTATGGATTGGCTACATGGTCGCCCGCCTTTTGCTCGTGCGGAACATAGGCGGAACTGTAACGCTTGGTACCACGCATTTCATAGAAGAAGCGTTCTTTAAAGTCGCGCGGGTCTGCCTTACCTGTATCATCAACGGGCAAGTATCCCTCCTCAGTCAAAGCCTCAATCATGCTGTCGATGCTACGACCGTTTGTTTTGCGCAAAACGGGGTATCCGATATGGACGGCGGGGATTTTGTCTTTCGGGTCTAATCCGAACTGGCTAATCATCTCGTCTTTGTTCACGCCGCCAAGCTTGGCAATGGCTTCAAACAGGCTGTCATGCGTCGCGTCCACCTGCTTGTTGAACTTCGGTTTGCCGTCTCCGATGCGGTTTTCTTCGGTCATGGCAGTCAGAAGCTGCCATACCCGATATACAGGCTGGCTCATGATGCTGCTGCGCGCCGCCATTTCCGCGCGGTGGAAGTCTGCTTTGTACTGTTTGCGCATCTCGCGGATTTTTCGCGCACGAAGATTGCGGATAAATGCCATGTCGCGTAACGCGCGGGCGGTCAGGTCGTCTTGCGCTTCTGCTGTTGCGCGTTCGGCGTTGTGCCGGTATTGCGCATAATCCGTGTCGTCCATGCCCGCCTGTGCCGCATCTTCAAACATCGGGGTCATGCCGTTGATGTATTGGGCTTGCTGAATCTGCTCGTCGCTGGCGAACATTCGGTCAAACACACTGCGGACTTCATCGGTCAATTCTACGTTCAGGTTTTTTAGGGATTGATATACCTGTTTCAGCCATGAACGGAAACGGCGGAACACTCCGCGCAATTCTTCGCTTGGTGCTTTGCCTTCGTACAGGTAGGCTTCAAAACCGCGCGCCCATTTCTCGTGATTCTCGCGTTGCTCGTTAAGGCTCATTGCGTCCCATGCGGCAAGGTCTTTCACGCCGAACCAATCTAAGGTCGTCTGAACGTCGGACAGGAATTGCCGTTCCTGTTCGGTCAGGTTTTCGGCAGGCTTGGCGGTCAGGTCACGGGCGATACGGGTATTTGTTTCAAGGAAGAAATGCCCCAGTTCGTGAACGAATGTAGAAGCGTCGGCGTTTTTCAACAGGGCAATCAGGTTATGCTCACGGCTGAACATTCCACGGTCTGCGCCGCCTTGATACAGAATGTCTTGATTGGTGTCTGCGTTGGGGGTAGAATTGTTTAATACATCAGGCGCTCCCACTTCCGAACGATGACGTGTAGTTTGGTCGTGCGTAGATACTTTGGAATCGTTACTCTTCCCGGTATCGCCGCCTTGATGTAATTCAAAAGCATTCATCAGCCAGCCGTTAGAACCTTTGTTTCTTACAAGGGTTGCGCGGTATCCGTTATGTTCTATGAACATACTTTCAGATTTCCCATTGCTGTAAATCCTGCTGCTGCCGCCTTTGGCGATTGTGTCAGTTATCTGCATGGTCAGCATTTCTGCTACATCTTGATAACTCATTTCATCTTTACGCATACGGCTTTCAATAATATGCGCTAAACCCATCGCTCCTTTTGTTTTGCCGTTAGCTTTTAAAACTCCCTCGCTGCCCCAAACAAAATCAATCCAGCCTGTATCACTTCGATACATTGCGCGTTTTTGGTCTGCTTTCTCAATAAGGGCTTTATTCATTGCGTCTCGCCCGCGTTGCAGATTAGCTTCAGTGCTTTTCATTGCCGATGCCGATTGATTTAATACGCCGTCGTCAATTAGGCTTTCTCCGACCACGTTTAAGCCGCCGTATGCTGCGTCAAAATCACGGATTCCCATATTCAGACGACCTGCAAGGGCTTCAACGGCGCGGGCGTACAGCGTCGCATTGGCTTCAGCCTGCGCTCTGTCCATGATTCCTGTCGCGGCAAGTTGTGCTTTTGTTTCTTCTTTGAACGCTTTAAATTCCGCTACGCGTCGGTCTTGTTCCGCCTGCGCCTGCTCTTCTCGATGGCGTGCCAAATCAGCCTGATAGGCTTCATCCATCATGGCGTCAAATCCTGATTTGCGGATTTCTTCGGCTTCAGCGGCGGTCATGGAATCAGGCGTTTCCATTGCGATTTCAGCAAGTACGTTTTGGTCTTCCTGCGTCAAGCGGGCATGAAAATCCCCGCGCGTCATTTCCACCATGCCGCCAGTTTCCGCCGCCTCTTGGATTTTTGCCGCCATATCGGGCATGGCTTGGGCAACGGCGGCCGCGCGTCCGGACTGCATTAATGCGCCGCCGTCAAAGTAGATTTTTTGGTCTTCGCCGTAAACGTCGTTGACGAATGCCGCCTGTTTGTCAGGGTCGCGTTTTGTGAGGCGGGAATTGGTAACTGCCTGCGCCTGTTCTTTTAGGCGCGCGCGTGCCTGCTCTGCCGCCTGTGCTTGTGCGGCTCTCTCTTCTACTTTTGCGCGCGCCTCTTTGTAATTGCTCCGTGCCTCAAATGCGCCGGTCGGAAGTTCGGCGAACGCTTCCATGATGATGTCGCCCGGCTTGTATTCCCCAGTCAGTGCTTGTGCTGTCGCTTCGCCCGCCGCTCCGCCGCCTGCCTGAATGCCTGCTTCCCCTGCGGTTCGCGCTGCTGCGCTGAGTTTGCCTGTCGCGCCGCCAAGCAGACGACCTGCCAAGCCTGCGGTTGCAGCATCGAATAAGCCGATAGATATACCGCGCTTCCACGCCTTTTTCTTCGCTTCTGTCATCCAGTCTTCACGGGACAGGGCGTATGCGTAGCGTTCGGTTGGTGTCATGCCGCCCAATTCGTGCGCGTGTTCATTCAACATTTCTTCCATCGTCGCGGCGTATTCTTGCGCTCCTGACGACAATCCGACCGTGCCGACTGCCGCCCAACCGCCCGTCGCCGCACCAGCAGCCAAACCTAAAGCGTTTTGCCCCAGCGATTCCGCCGACGTATTGAGTAACAGGGTAGGGTTTTTGACGAGATAACCGGCGGCGCCCGCCAATGTCTTCTGTTCTGCAAGTCCGCGTTGTTGTTTTTGAAGTGTTGCGTCAGGTGCGTAACGGTCGATGTCTCGCTGTAATTTCGCTTGGGAATGGGCAATGTCCAGTTCACGGTTGTAATACACGCCGTTTGCTTTTGCCGCCGCTTCACGTTGGCGGTTAAGTCCAAATGCGTCTGAGCGCATGAACATACCGTTGAAGTTCTTTTCAGTGGTCAGCCAGCCTCGCTTCAAGGACTTGCCGATATCTGTGAAAAATCCATCTTCGGGCGCGGCGCGTAATACGCCTGCCTTGCGTTCGATTTCCGAAAGTTCGCCTATGTCGTCATGGGCGATGTCTGAAAATTCAGTGTCTGACAAACGCTTAGGAAGAATGGAAAGCCCACCGACTTGAGCTTCGATTTGGTCAAGCTTCAGGCGTGAATTTGCGGTCTGCGGCATTTCCTTTACCACGCCGACAGGTACTTTCAGGCTTGCCGCCTTACGGTTGATTTCGGCTACTTCGTCAGGGTTCACGCCAAAGCTGGCAAGTAGCGCGGCGCGTCGTTTTTGAATGTCGTTTGTATCTGCCATAATTAATATCTCACGGAAATGTTTTCATCATCAGGGTGGATTTCTAAGAGCGATTTCTTGGTGTCACTAAACCAGCCGCGCTCTGTTACAACGGTGGCGGCAGCAAGTTTGCGAATAATTGCCACCATCTCATCTTCGCTCAGTTTCCTACCAATCCGTTTTTCTTCCGCTGCAATGGCGCGGTCGCTGTTGTATTGGATGGTTGCAATGCGTAGTTTCATTTCCGCCCCCTGAATTTTTTTATCAGGGTCGAGGTTAAATTCGCGCCGCAATACTTCGTCGAACCGGTACTTTGACAATTTGGCGTGTTGAATGCCCTTTTTCTCGATACTTTGTTTCTTTTCTAGCAGCGATTGCGTCCACGACCTGCCTAATTTGGGGCGTAAAGCGATGATGCTGTCTTCGCTCATTTTGCTTAGTACGTCAGGGTTCTGCATTAACAGATAGTCGTCAGCGTATTTATCCTGTAATTCTTGCTCGTTGTTTTTCTTGATGGACTGCCCAAAGTCTGTGAATTTCCGTCGTTCTTCAGGCGTGAGAGATGCCCACGCACTACGCGGAACGGATTGAACATTCCCGCCGTTGGTTTCGATAATCCCCGCAATGGCGTTGTCACGTTGGTTTTTTCGTTGCTCCTCGACTTCTTTATAAGCCGATATTTGACGGTTGATGTTCTCTCTGACGCTCGCCTGCTGATTCTTCGGAAGTTGGCGGATTGCCTTTTCCATCGCTACGGGGTCGCCCGTTGGGATGCTGACGTAGCTTGTGCCGCCTCCGCTGCCTTTACCCACTTTCATTGCCCGCGCCGCCCAGTCCAAAACCTGCTGCGCGGTCTTGCCTGATAAAACCTTTTGATTTGCGGCGATGGATTGCGCCGAAATGAAAGACGATACAGGTTGATTCGGGTCGGCTCGTAACAGCTTAGGGCCTTCACCGCTGCCCAAAAAGTGCATAACGTACAGGTTGCGCACATTGACCGGGAAGCCGTGTTTTTTGAGTAGGGCGGCATTCTCTTCAACGTAACGGGTTGTCATCTCGCGGGAAAGGGCAGGGTCTCGTTTCAGTGCTTTAAGCTGCGCATTCGTTTTGCCGTTGGCGATGTCGGGTCGGTATTTCCGTACCATATAGAACCACGTCGAATCAATGAACTGTCCAAGCCCTTCGGCCGTGCTTTTTTTGTTTTTGGCGATTGGATTGTTTTTTGATTCGTAACCGATGATGCGGCTTACGGCGTCATGTACCGGATTGCCTGTCTCTGCTTTCGATGAATCGGCATTAACAGGGATTTGAATCACGTCGCCCGGCTTGAAATTGGCGGTCGCATCTTCGATGACTTGGTCTTGGTATGCCTGCTCGATTTTTTGGCGCGCCTTTACTACGGTTTCGCCATGTGCAAATGCGCCGTATTGGATGGCAAGGCGGCGGGCTTCGGCGTAATTGCCCTTGTCGATTTGGTCGTCGATGACTTGCCTTATTGCCTTGTCTGAAGCGTCCATGACTTTCTTTTGCATGGTTTCGCTATCCCAACCGTATAAATCCTGAAGCCCTTTCGCCGCTGAAATAGCGCGGTCGATGGCCGCGTCTCGTTCTTCGTCCGTCGTAGAGAGTGAAAACGAATTGGCGGCTAATTCGATTTGCGTGTTGAGCGAGGTGTCTTTCCATTTTCGACCCTCTGTCAGTAAATGCTCGCCGGTTTTGTTGCGCAGGGTTTGGCGGATGCCGTCAAGACGTTGGGTAAACAATGCTTTTTGAACGTCGTTTTTCAACGTGTCTTTAATCGCATTGGCGTGTTCCATTAGGTAGCCGTCGTATTCATCGACCAATGATTGACCGTTCGGGCGATTCAGTGCATTCTCGCCGCGTAAATTTTCGTAGCCGTTATTGGGATTGACGCGCAAATCCTGCTCGAATGCCTTTACTTGCGCCAAAGCGTTATCGGTCGCAAGCTCGTTCATTTCCGCAAGCATTTTCATCTGGGCGTTTACAGCCTCTTGCCCTGCTAAAAATGCCTGATTGCCTGCTCGCGTTACTTCAACGCCAACATCAGGAAGAGATGGTGCGGTAAAGTGCGCGGATGGCGCATTGGCTACGCCTACACTAAATTCGTTTGATACTGGTACTTTCATTATTTCCACCCGTTATTCATTGCATACAGTCCATAAATCGGATCGTCGGATTTTGGTTTGCTTTGGAATGCGCCTTGTTTCTTTAGGTTGTACCAGTTTTGCGCAACCTGACTGGCTCCTGTGAGTAGGGTGTTATGCGTAGCAAGCAGCGGCGAGACACCGGCTTTTTGTGCCCGTGCAAATAATGCTTGGTTTTGGTGCTGAACGCCTTGCAATCGATAGCCCCACGCCTCAGCAACGGCGTTTTGTTCGATTTGGTCTTTATCGACTTCTTTCATAAACTCTGTATCAGCTAAAAGTTCTACGGCGTTTTCGCTGGATAAGTCCACGCCGTTCGCAGCCAGTGCTACACGTTGGGAACTTTTCAGACGACCTGATTTGATTCCAAGTGCGGCTATCTGTTTATCTCGTTGCAAGAAAACGTTTTGCGCTTGTCGTTCGCTGTTTTTGGCATTCATTTCAGCCATGAATGCTTGTAGTTCCGCATTTCTGCGGATAGAACGGGCGGAATAAAACGCGCCCGCAACTTGACCGATTACGCCGATTCCCTGTGTAGCGAGGCCGGCATAATCGCCAAATTTATTCCAATCGATAGAAGAAGAACTCATGATTAAACCTCCTGAATTTAGGAATTTAACCATGAGTTCTTTGCTTTATATGCAGGCTTCAACCTACGGAAAATTCAGCGGCCACCGACAAAACGGTTATCGGCAATGGGTTTTCCTGTTTGACTTGCATTAACCCGTCATCGTCCCATTGCCCGCCAACGTTGATTTCAATTATGCCGGTCTTCGGGCGGGTTGGGTGGCTGAATACTTCTGTCGTCCGTTGCTTGTATTCATACATCTTGCCGCCGTAAATACCCGCAAGAACCGCGACAGATTCATAAACACGCAACCAAACCTTATTCAGATTCTTTGTGCGCCCCTGTCCCATCGCCGCATCAATCTGAAAGGCAAGCGGAAGTGTGGTAATGGACGCTTCTATCGGCAATCCAACGCTTATAACGGAAGCTGTGATTCCGTCGGGTAAATGAATCGTACCGTTTGATACTACAGTTTTAGGCATGACGTTTCCGTCAGCTAATACACAAACCGTCTTGCCTTCCAATATTCCAAGATTGCTGACCGTGCTTACGGGATTCCCGCGATAAGTCAAACCGCCGTCCATGAAGTAATAGTCTTTCGTGGAAGTGAACCTTCTCTGTTTCATCCGTTCAACATACCGTAAATCTCTGCCATTTACATTGCGTCGAACGATGGCGTAAAGAACATCATCTTCTCCCTCAGTTACTGACGTTACACTTTCAAAATGACCGTCCGTGTCGTGCTTGTGCCATGCCCCGATACTCTGTTCGGGTAAGTATGTCAGCCCCAAAAGGGTGCCGTCAGACGACACACACCACACAATCGGGAATGGCGATTTTTGAAGGCACATATCGACGATTTTTTTGTTGTCGAATAAGTGGCTTGAACGTATGGAAATATCCCCTGTGATGTAGCCGTTTGCCTGCCAGTTGTAGGCAAGTTCACGGATATGCCCGCCTCTAGCGGCCGCATAAATCAGCGAATTATTAGCGATAACTGGCTGAACCATAGACGACCCGATGTAGGACTGCGGCGATACTGAAATTGACGATGGTGTCAGATAGTCAGTGTTCAGGGTGTTTACGTTCCATTCTGCACTTCCCGTCATGAGAATCATCTTATTGAGTGGGACGATGTGTTGAATCATGCTCGCCTCGCGCGAAGCCAGTTTGAAAGAGATTCGGTCGTCATCCTTAATCGGCAAGGAATAGCTTAGGTTGCTTTCCGTCCCGGTCTTCGTCATCCAAACTTGCAGCGGCTTTTCTTTAGTGCCAGCAAATACACGCCGCTGTTGGAAATATGAAACGGCAGACGGGAAAGAAGACTGGGTTATAACGGCTCGCTCAAATTCAATGTTCTGTGAGAAGATTTCGCCTTTCAGAATCATGTTTGGTTTTTTGTAACCATAACCGCGAGATGTTATTAATACATCCACCATTTGCCCATCTCTGATAATCGGATTCGCTGTTGCGCCTGCTCCTCCCCCCTCCTCATCTCCGACCAGGATTGAGAAGCTTTGAGACAGATTCCATTTAATTGCGGCATGGGAAATATTCCTTGTGTATTCCTCCCACTCGTCAGCGGTGCCTGTCCTTTTCCTGTAAATCTTCAGTCTGGGATTGATGTAGCCACTTCCCGGTCTTAGAGCTTTCACACTCTTTAATTTATAATCAAAAAACGCTAACGACAAGACGGCTCCGATTCCTGTTTCGTCTTCAAGTTCAATTTTATAAGTGTAAGTTCCTTCTATTCTGTTGATGCGGGTATCAAACGGAGTCCCGGTAAATACTTCATAGTTACCAGCAGTTGAAAGCAATTTTGGATAACTGCCTTCGCTCTCGAGTATCGGGGCAACAATTTTTCCGTAATTTGGGATTGCGATCGGTTTCACACCAACAAACGAATCTATCCCGCCTTGCAAAAAGATGTTGTCGTAAATCGGCGGTGTGCTTGATGTATCCGCAGCAATATTGTCATCAATAAAGTACAGTTCGTTTGTTTGCCCGATATAACCAAAAATGCCGCTTGTGCGTTTGTAGATTTTGTAACGCCCTGCGCCGGCAACCGGTCTCCACTCAATGCGATTATGATTCCCTGTGACGAAAATGTTATTGTTGATGGTGACGATTTCAGATGTTTCGGACTCTGAATTTAGGCCATCATTACTGATTGCCGTTACGCAATACTGGGTGTCGTAATAGACTTTGTTCGGGTTTCCAGCATCTCCGCCTTTATGTGCTTGACCCGTTACTCCTTTGGGCGATTCAATCACCGCGCCAAAAGTAATAGGTTTAAATTCCCATTGCTTCGCGGATAGACGACGCAGTTCGCATGGGAGATGGTTACAATGAACAAGCGTCATCACGTCGCCTGACTGGACGTAATGCACGTCGAAAATCTCATTTTCATTGTATGGGCTTGATATTTCATAGGGCTGCCCATCGTCACTCAATAACGTCGCTCCGTTGGTGTGGAAGCGGAAGTATCCCACGCCCATTTCGATTGCAAAGGATTGGTCGTTTGAAAACTGAAAAGGAATCAGGCGCGCTTTGGTATTATCGTTTCGAGCAACGTTCACAAACTCAAAGCCCGCCCGATTCTCTGCTGATCCATCAGGTCTGACAACAAAGTTTCGACACTCTGAAAGCCCGTTCCGATAATACGGGTCTTCGATACGCCCAAACATATTTGGCGAAACTTCGCCGCCGATAAATGACTGTTGTAGAAGACGTGTATTTGCCATTACTGCCTCGCTAATATTGCTGCCGGTGTAAATTGGATTTGCTGTGAGAATTGCCGCGCGTCGTGATTTTTCGCCTGTGCAATCAGGCTTTGCACTTGTGATTCGCACATTGCCGCATACTGCGCGCCGGTATCGCTTTTAATGATTGCGCCTGCCAACATTGCCGCCAGTTTCCAAGACAGCGCAACAGTGAAAACGGGCGTGAATAAATGTGAATTTTGAACGCGCTGCGTGTAGCGAATAATCGCATTTTCAGTGTTTGCCCAAATAATTCTATGACCGTCCGCGGTTGTTTCACGGGCATGATTGACCGACAGGCAGTCAATATCATTGACCGCCGATTCAGGAAATATGCTTATAATTTGCAGGCATTCCGTTGGTACGGCATAACAGAACCGCCATTGTTTTGAATCATGTTTCAAAGTGGCGAGCGGCTCACGCCTTAATGCAAAATCCCATGCGTAGGCCTCTAACAATGTGTCGCGAGCCATCGGATAGAATCGGGCGCAATACTCCGCTTTGATTGAGTTTTCAGGCGGGTCTATGCTTGATACGTCTGCCGCTTGCCCGATATGGCTTAATGCCAAATTGCAAATATCGATTACTGAAGACATTTTTTCATCCATTAAAAAAGGGCGGTTTCCCGCCCTTGCTGTGTTTCTTTATGCTTCGTCGCTTGCTTCCAACAAGGCTTTCAGGGCGGCTTCGCCTGCGTTGCCATGATAGCTAATACCACGCTCGTCTAAGAGTGCCTTAAGCTCCTCTTTTGTCAGATTGTCGTATTTACCGCCTACCGGCTCTTTGGTCTGTTCTTGCTGGTTTTCTTGGTTAACAGATTCAAACCATGATGCAGTCAGACCGTCTTCCACTTCGAAGGCATCGCCTTCTTCACGGATTTGACCGTAGAAACCGCGTTTGATAGCTACTACTTTCATTATTTTTTGCCACTCCATACTTTACGAGATTCGGGCATCGGCTCGTTGTTTTGCAAGCCGCTGACGATTGCCGCATTGATTTTGCCTGCTGTCATTGAACCTGTGACGACGTAATAGGCACGGATATATCGGCGGTGTTTTGCCGGTAAAGGCATGACGTATTGCGCGCCCGCTTTCAGGTCGGTTGCCGCCATGGATACGCTGGTAATGAGGTTCGTGAAGGTCGTGTTGTTTTCAGAATCTTGCAGGGCGATAATCATCGAACCGCCTGTAAATGCTTCGTTGACAGTAAATACGGCGTACAACGGAGATGGCCCATTGCCAAGATTCGGATTTTTCAAACCAAAATCAACAACGTTGGTCGAGGCGGCAGACGTGGTTACGGCTTGTTTGATGGACAGTTCCAGTAAAGAATCAATAATCATTTGTCGCTCCTTATTTCACGCGGGCTTCGGTTGACAACAGTGAATCGGTAACGCGAACCGGCACGCCCTCGCCGTCGCCGAAATGAGTTACCAACTTTCCGCCAACTTCGCGCTGGGTAATGGTGTGGTTTGCGCTTGCCGCAATTTGAGCGCGCAACACACGGCGCAAATCGCGGTTCATGTAGAACGCCGGACGACCTTTCAGATTCGGAACAAGTTCCAAAGCATCAACCATCAATTCAGGCAGGTTAGGACCGGTTTTCAGTGTCTTATCCAGTTTCTTCACGTCGATGTTCGCAATGCGGACAACGTAACGCCAGTCGCGGACGCACAAGCCGTTTTCCCAAACGTATTTGCTTTCGTGGGCTTCGTAGCGGTTGCCTTCGTCGTCATTGACGGTAACGATACCCATGTCTTTCTTTTGCAAGCCTGCTTTTGAGCCTTTAGGGTAAATGCAATGGACGGTATCAACACCCCATACAACCAGCCAAATGGAGGCGTTGTCTGCGCCCTCGCCACCAGCGTCGATGATGTTTCGACCATTTTCGGCAGACTTGTTTGAGAAGCGCGGCGCAAAACCCATGAAACGTTCAGGATTGATGTTGCCGTCTTCATACCACAATGTATCAGCCATTTTCTGACCCATTGATTCGATGAATGGGGCTTCTTCGGACATCAGCCACTGGGCGGAGTTGTTATTCAGATTGAGCAATTTTTCATCGACCAAAGCGCGCGCGCCCAGTTCGCCCATCGAATCTTTTACAGAAACGACAGTTGATTTGCTGTTCGGAATACCTTTGTACAGGCGACGCCATGCGGTATCGGGCAAGCCGCCGCGAACGGTGGTAGTATGTTCGGTAACGCCGTTAGCTTCTACGACGACCATATCTTCCAGTTCATCATGCTTCTCAGAGAGAATCTCAACGATGTTGTGGATGATTTTGCCGTCTTGACCCAAGCGGGCGGTAACGTCTGCGAGTGTAGGATGGCGTGAGTTTAAGGTTGGCATGTTTTAACTTCCTTTCTTATGGATTAAGATTTTTGGTGTTTGGAAAAAGTGAGCGAGCGTCGCTGGTTTGCGGCGCACCTGTTGCCGATACGAAACCATCTTCGGAGATGGCTTTGCCGACACGGTAGAACAGGCGGATAACTTCGGGGTTGTTCCCTAGTCGGCTTTCGTTCAGCAATGTTTTCAGTTCAGGTGTAGCGAACTTTTCCATTGCCTTTGCAGCAACCGCCATGTTTTCGTTCAGTTTGTCGCCGCCAAATTCAGCGTCTGCGCGTGAAGCTGCCTCCCATTCTGCGCTTGCTTTTTCAACGGCTTTGATTTGTTGTTGCGCCAAATGCGGGGCAATTTTGCCCAAGATGATGTCAGCCTTTTCTTGAGACAATCCCGCCTCTTTGGCGGCTTCGGCGTAAATGTCGATTGTTTCTTGGTCATACTCCATGCCTTCGGGGGCTTTGAAGTCGTACTTTTCGGGAACTTCGGATTCTGGTGTTGCTTCTTGTTTACTCTGATTGCCCTCGTTGTTTTCGGGCGGCGGGGTGTCGCCTTGATTGCCTGCGGCGCCCAGTAAAGTTTCTTCAGGCTGGTTTTGTGGCTCCGCGCCATTGTCTGCGCCCGGCACTTCGTTCACTTCGCCTGGGTTATTTTCAACGCTCATTGTCACTTTCCTTGCTTAAAATTAAATGAAAATGCGGTGTCTGCTCGATAAGATTGAGTAGTCTCAACCCCATATTCCTCCGCCCCTCTTTAAATGCCGCTATGGTCGGCGTCTCGCTAAATGTAGAACGCCATACGCCAGCTTCTTCAAGTAGGTTTCGGATAATACGTCGCCCGCGCTTCTCTGACATCAGCCATTCAAAATCTTCACTTTGTTGCCTGAGTAGCAACTCGTCATTTTTTTTCTTGGCTTCCAGTTCATCAAAATCAACGTGATTCATTTTATATATTCCACTCCCGATTATATGCAGGGCTTATTCTGATAATCCTTGCGCCTGCGCTAATGCTTGCGCGATGTTTGCCCCCTGTTCCGCCTGTTGTAACTGACTGGCTTCTGCCTGCTGCTGCGCACGCTGTTCACGAATCGCAACCACATCATCAGGATTTGTCAGTATGCGCGGGTCAATACCAAGCGAATCTGCGTATATCTCAGCCCACTTGTCGCCATTCAGATTGTCTAAAACATCGGGCTTAATTTGCGCCACGGAAGCAATCGCGCCGACAAAGCGGTCTATGCTATTCACGCCGATTGCTCGTTGCGCCTGCGCCAAAATAGAAACGAGAACAACGTTTATATCTTGGTCGGCTATTGCGTCAGGTGGCGGCGGTAAAATGCCGGCATTAACCATTGCGTCAAAAGTGATTTCAATAAGTGGATCGATAAGTTCGTTTTGTAGGCGCTCCAGCACTGGACCTAACATCAGCATTTTTTCTTCGTGCCGCTCTGCAACCTCTGTGGCAGTCATATTTTGAGATTGCTGGGATACCATCAAAAACAGGTCGGCATAGAAAGCCGATTGAATCCGTTGCCGAACGTCGTTGATATCGGCAAGCAGCGGGTTTAAATCCAAGTTGACATTAAATGCCGACCGTATGGATTCGCCCTGTTCATCGCCGTTGTGGTAAAGGATTCCGCCCGGCAAGAAACCAGCCGACTGCCCTTTCATACTCGTCGGCGCAATGATTGGCGGGTTGACTGCATAATCAATCCCGCGCAATTTCATACGCTGATTGAATTGCAACTGCTTGACATCGCCCAATGCGGTCATGGCCGGACTGTTGCCATAAACGTTGTTGTCGCTGATATCCCATCGCGGGCAGACTGCGGGGAATTTTAGGAAGCCGGATTCACGAAGAACCTTCCCGTCCTCTGCGCCAACTTCAAGATATACCGACTTATACGGCATATTTTTCGAATCCTTCCGACTTGGGTCTCGTTCTCGGCGCGGTTCGATGGCGTGAATGATTTTGACTTTTTGGTCGTACTTCTTGCTTTCATACATATTTCGCGTCGATTCGCTGACGTTCTCAATGCCAAATTCTTCAACCGTTTCGACAACGCTTTTTTCAAACTCTCGGTAAATCGTATCAACTTCACCGCGCCAGTTAGTTGCAACCGCATATTCTCCGATTGTTAGCGGGTAGCATCGGATCACGTCTTGGTAGTCGGGTAAGATAATGCAGGCCGCCGTTCCAAATGCCGCCAATTCCTGATACATGGAATGAAGCGAGCCGTAAATATTGCTACGCTGGAACACAGACAGCATCATGTTTTCAACTTTAGCCAGCCACTCTTTGACTTCGTGATATTGATTCATCTCGTCGTCGTGCATGGCTAGTTTGAACCACGGACGGGACGGCGACGTAAGGCCGCCCATCATCCCGGCGGATAAAATATCCAGTGCGCGGATTGGGGTATTGTCGTAAATCTTGTTGTGTTTCTTCCCGCCGCTATTGGAATCGCCATCAAGGAATCGCCCATTTCTCGGTAAGATGTTTTCTGATATTTCCCGCCAATGGTTCATCCAAGACGAACGCTCTGTCTTTAAAGATTCCCATCGGCGGTAAATATTTCTGCGTTGGTCTTCCATTTTTAAGCACCCAGTAAAGTTTGCTTACCAAGTTTCAAGCTGTTCGGGTCAATGCCGCCCACTCCTGTGAGCATGGTTGAGCCTGTGCCTGCTGCATCTTGCTGTTGCTTACTCAAAACAGACTGCGCGTCAGTTTGTTTTTGATTGGCGCGGTTGGTGTCAATATCGGCCTGAGCTTGGGCTTTCTTGGCATTTTCTTTTGCTTGGTTGGCTGAATTGCGGTTTGCCGCGTCTTGTTTGTTGCCCTGATAAATCGAGGCGCCGACGCCTACTGCGCTGACAATGAGCGTGGCGATTGGTATAGCTGCTGGCATATTACAAACCTTTCTGAAATATGATTTCTTCTTGCTGGAACTTAAGCCGCTCCAATAACTTGGCAAAATTACTGCCCGGCTTCGCGTGATACAGGACTTTTTTTGCACCCGCTGCCTTTGCCGCCAACTCAAATTCGCGCATCAGTTTCAAACCTGATCGCCCTGTACGGTGTGCAGGGTGAATGAAAAGCAGGTCATGTTGTGCTATTAATTGGTCGTAATGCGGATGGCGAGATAGGAAGCCTGAAACATATCCGACAATCTCGCCGTCTGACACGGCGGCAAAAGCTATAATCAGGTTCTGCGCCTCCAATGTTTGATAGGTTTGGATGTCTAGTTCAGGCGGTCTGTTGGAAAATTCCGATTCTGTCTCGCGCCAATGTAACGCCGACAGATTGCGCGTCTCGTCGAAATGTTCGGATATTTTTACCGGCACGATTTCAAGCATAAAAAAATCCCATCGTTTGAATGATGGGATTTTATTTTGAGAAATGCTGATTATATGCAGACCTAGCGGAACAACTTAAATAACAAAGTCCGCCTGAAATTTAGATGGCTTTTTAAGATTCGATTCAAAGTGAATCTACAAAGTCCGCCCAATCTTGCAGCATTTGGCGGCGTTGATTGATGAATTTTGCGTGGAAATATGCTGCATCGGTTTGGTTATCTTTGGCGTGGGCAAGCTGAGACTTGATATGCTCATGATCATAGCCCATCTCTGATAAATTGGTTGCGAGTGTCGCGCGGAAGTCATGACCTGAAATTGTCAGCCCCATATACTCTAAAGCACGATTTATTGTTGTCGCTGACAGCATATCGTCAGGTCTTTTGCTGTTTGGGAATAATAGCCGCCCATTACCCGTAAGCGTGTGTAGCTCTTTGAGTAACTCCACGACCTGAGACGATAATGGTACGACGTGCATTCTCGACTTTTTCATCTTGTTGGCGGGAATGCGCCAAATCGCGGCGGACAGGTCAATATCAGCCCACTCAGCCCGCCTTGCTTCAATCGTTCGGACGGCGGTGTATAGCAATAGCTGCACGGCTTTTTTGACGACGAACGACCCATTATAGTTTGCGAGACTTGTTTTAAAAGACCTGATTTGTTCGACGGTCATGGCTTTGGCATGGGTTATTTCAGGGCGTTTAAGATACCCGGCAAAGGCAAGAGTAGGGTCAACCTCTGCCCGCATTGTACGGATTGCATATAAAAACACTGCGCTCATGTGTTGGCGCGTGTAGATGCCGGAAACGACAACACCCTTGTCTTTGCATATATCCAAACATTCCATGATTTGCCGTGGCGTTACTTTGGTTATCGGCGTATCTCCGATGATTGGATAGGCATACCGCTCAAGCATACTTCGCGCGGCTTTGATGCTGCCTTTGCTGATCGTCTTGGTAGAAAAGTATTCTTCGGCAATAGCCTGAAACGTGTTTTTGTTTTGGCGCGTGTTTTGCCGCTTCTTTTCGGCTCGGTCTTTAGCCGGATTAATTCCCTGCTGAACAAGCAACCGCGCTTCCTTGCGTTTTTCACGCGCTTCAGCAAGCGAGATTTCAGGATATGATCCGATTGAAAAGACGGATTCCTTGCCGTCAATTCTGAAGCGATAACGCCACAGTTTTGAGCCGTTCGGATTTATTACGATATACAGGCCGTTTGAATCGGTTAATTTGTAAGGCTTTGCTTGCGGTTTCGCCTTGCGGATTTGGGTATCGTTAAGCATAAAAAAGTGGGTATGTGTGATGGGATACCCCAAATCATACCCACTTTTTTCAAGGATTGCCACGCACTAAAACGAACGAAAACGGACAAGAAGAAGAGTTAAATTCAGATTTTTCAAAACGATAAGATTCAATACGAACTAGCGCGAACTAGAATAACAGTTTTCAATGAATAAAAGCATTTGCAAACCTTTAATGACATTTTGGCAGATAGGGTAAGGCCTGCCAAAAGTGTAAAAATCGTTTATGTTTGCATAATATCACAATCTTTACCTAA
>ERZ773063.196-NODE-196-length-41643-cov-6.255314_pt1 | contig 41643 bp, 43 predicted proteins | sample MGYA00580625_ERZ773063 | MGnify/ENA primary metagenome ERZ773063 (study PRJEB29015, sample SAMEA2738022) | human oral metagenome | biome: human oral; feature: human-associated habitat; material: dental | place: China | collected 2042 ... | reverse complement strand
CAGGCGGCTTGTCAAGAACATTTCTGACGACTGCAAAAAATCGCCTGCATCTTTGCCCGCCGCATACACTCTATTCTACGCGAATTATATGGTTTTGTTATATGCTTTATTTCCTTATATTTCAAAGGCATTTATTCTTTCCATTGCACACATTCGCCTTATTTTATGGCTTTTTTGTGATTTTTGGGGTCAAACAAGGGTCAATTTAATTTGCATTCTTGGCACTATATCCATCGCTCTTCGTCGCACGAAGTCCCCTGTAGGCACTTTTTTTGCACATACACTCCAGAAGGAAAGATCCTCCTTTATCTGATCCTCCATAGCCTTTGACCTGTCACGATTATATATCACACTTAGTGTGCACTTTCCGAGTTTCTTTATATAATTTATCATTTAAATACTGCCTTTTCATTTTTGTATCCCCTTTCCTAGTTCCTGCTCTGCTTTTTGCTGCATCTGTTGCTGCAACTTTTCCTTCGGTGATAGAGTCTTCTTTGCCTGATATTCCTCGCCTAATTCTACCGCTAAATCTTGCTCAATCTCTTGATGGAAATTTGAATTTAGCGACTGCGCTATGCCTCTGCATATTGTATTAAGCTGAGGAACATTATTTTTTAACGACCGCCATAAGATCCCTAAATCTATTGTGCCGTATTTATGGGCAACCACATTTCGCATCCCTTTAATAGCTTGCCATGGAATATCTTTATATTTCGTCTTCAGTGTATCGGATAATTTAGAAACCAACTCTCCTATTTGTAAAATATAAAATGCCCCCAAATCGCGTTCTTTACGATATGAAGGTTTTAGAAATTCTTCATAGCTACCTTTGCAGTTGTCTGTGATCAGTTGCAATTTTTCGCAATACTTCACGATGTGGTATAGTCTTTGATAATCTTTGCTGCTTTCCGTCATATAGCAACACCTCTTCTTTTTGAACATGCTGCAAAAATGCTTTTCCCATTTGTTCCGTTGTTAAAATATCCGCTTTACAGTTCAATGTTTCTTCGACATCTACATAAAACCCTCCAAAGCGAAATCCATCAAGTGTTCCTCGATCAATTCGCAAATCAACGTCACTCTTTTCCGTAGCTGTGCCTCTGGCATATGAGCCGAATAAAAAGACTCGATCAACGCCATATTTCTGAGCCAACGGAACGATCGCTTTTTGAATCTTTTCTACGGACAACACGAGGACCGCCTCCTTTTATACGGGTTTCCCGTCCTTATCCTGTAAAATCTCCCCGCAATCCGGATAACCGGAGCAACCCCAGAAATATCCGGTCTTGCTTTTTCTCCGGCGCATCGGTTTGCCGCAGGAAGGGCATTTTACATCGTCTGTATCTTGGATTGGCTTGCCTTTGTTATCGCGAAAGATCTTTTTGCACTCGGGATTATTGCAGCCCCAGAAGTAGCCATACTTCCCCTTCAATCTGCGAATCCTGCCAGTTTGGCAGGCCGGGCAAGGCATCGTATGATCTTCCAGATCCGGTTTGCCGGCTTTATCGGGATATGTAGCTGTGCAATCCGGGTAACCGGAGCAACCCCAGAAGCAGCCGTTTTTTCCTTGCCGGCGCAGCAGGATTTTTCCGCACTTCGGGCATGGCACGGCTTCCTTGGACGGCGGAATCACGACATACTTTGCAGCGTCAACCACGCGCACGATGCTGTCCGTCTTGCTTTGCAAAAACTCTTCAACCGTCTGCTTCCCCTGCTGCACGTCTTCCAATTCGTCTTCCCAAAGCGCCGTCGTGTCCGGCCATGTGAGCGTATCGGGCAGAACCTTCACCATCATATACGCCGATTCCGTTGGCACAAGGTGCTTCTTTTCGATTCGCAAAAAATTCGACGACACGAGCGAATCGATAATATCCGCTCTCGTCGCTTCGGTGCCGATGCCGGAAACAGATTTCAGCCTCGTCTTCAAGGAAGCGTCTTTGACAAACTTATGCACTTCCTTCATCGCTTTTAAAAGCGTCGATGGTGTAAAGCGTGTCGGCGGCTTCGTCACCTTTTCCAAGATACTGCCAGTTTGAAATTCTACAATTTCTCCTTTTGTAATATTCGGCAGAGATTTTTCATCCTCCTGCTTTTCTTCAATTTGTGAATCCTTTTCAAAAATTTCTTTCCAGCCGTTTTGACGAATGGTCTTTCCTTTGGCTTTGAACTTCTCGCCTTCGTTGGCAATCCATACAGTTTTCGCCTGATAGATATGAACAGGATAAAATTGCGCCAGATAGGATTGCGCAATCAAGAAATACAGATTCCGTCCTTTCTCGTCCAACTGGGAGAAATCGCATGGTTCGCCAGTCGGCACAATCGCATGATGCGCGGAAATCTTCTCATCGTTCCAAGCACGCGATTTGATGTTTTGATTTGTTTGAACCGCGAAGGCTGCCAATCGTTCATCCGTCTGCGCGATGTTCTGAATGATATTGCCGGCTTCCGTATAAAGATTCTCCGGCAGGTAATCGCAATCGGATCTGGGATAAGTCGTCAGCTTGCTCTCGTAGAGTTGCTGCATACCCTTCAAAACTTCCTTCGGCGTATAGCCGTATTTCTTCCCGGCAGCCACTTGCAGAGCTGACAGAGAATACGGAAGAGGCTGCGGTTCTTCGACCTCTTTTTCTTCAACCTTTACGACGGCAGCCGAATGGACGCTCTGCCGAATTTTATCCAGCAGAGCATCCGCCACCTGCCTGTCAATCAGGCGATCGTCCAAGTCCAGGCCGGCAGCATCTTCGCTCGGTTGCCAAATCGAGCGGATGATCTCGCTTTCATAGCTCCAGTCAACCTGCACCTCAAAATATTGGACGGGCTTGAAATTTTTAATCGCTTCCTCGCGGCGAACTACCATTGCCATGGTCGGCGTTTTGACGCGGCCGATCCGCAAACCATGATAACCTGCCTGCCTTGCCGGTGCGGAAAACGCTCGCGAATAGTTCATGCCCACCGACCAATCAGCGCGGCTTCTGGCACGCGCAGCATCTCTCATGCCGGAGAAATCGGCATTATCGCGCAAATCGTCCAGCGCGTTCAGAATCGACTTTTTATCCAGCGCGTTCAGCAAAATACGCCGAACTGGCTTTTCATTCCCCATTTCTTCCAACAGCTCGTCGATCAAGAGCTGTCCCTCTCGATCCGGATCGCCTGCGTGAACCACCACATCGGCTTTCTCTAAAAGTTCCTCTATTATATGATATTGCGCTTCTCCTCCTTCTTTTATTTTCATCTTCCACACATTCGGGATGATCGGCAAATCCTCGGTGCGCCGCAGTCGATATTTTTCATCGTAATCTTCCGGTGCATAGTTTTCCAGTAAGTGCCCAAATGCCCATGTTACGATATCTTCTCCGTTATGGATATTGATATATCCCTTCTGTTCTTCGCCACCTCCCAAAACCTTGGCGATCTCGCGTCCCAAAGACGGTTTTTCAGCAATAAATAACCTCATGCGAATTCCGCCTCCCCGCTCTTTTCTTCCGACACAAGGAGTACAGCATCCTTGTTTTCCAGAATCAATGCCAAGAGTCGCTCGGCATCGATCTGGCAAACTTGGATATTCTCTTTCTCCGCTAAAATCGTAAAATTGCGCATCCACTCGGAATAAATTTCCTCTTGATGCGCTTGCAAGATCTTTTTCTCCTTCTCGAATCTCTCCTTGATGGCGGCCAGGCGCTTAGCCGTCCGTTCGTGCATCGCCTTGGCCTTCGTGAGCTTTGTTTCAATCTGCTGGATGGATGCCATGCTTTTTTCCTCCTAAAATTTCATACTTGTTGTCCCGTAAAAGCTGCAAAACCACGCTCTCATCATATCCGTCGAGGATGCCCGCTTTTTCAAAAAGCATGCCTGCGCTTCTCAGCCGGACTTCTCGCAAGCGTGAACCGAGCAGTTTCCCTACCTGGAGATTGCGCTTGTCCTGCCGGCAAGCGGCCTCGATCTTCTCCTTGATGCATTGGAGTTTTTCCGCTTCATGATGCACTGACACAAATCCGCCTCCTCCCTCAAATCCCATTATAGCAAATCCTTGCGGCAAATGATTGCGCGGTGCGAAGGTCGGTACAAAACGCACCATCAAAATCCCGTCTCTTCGTGTATAATAATAGCTGTAGGTGTGTAAAGCGCACTTAGGAGTTTCTCTTGCGAGAAACTCGGAAAATCCAGATCCGAAAACCCTGCCGCTCGCTATAACTCGCTGAACTGCGTTGCAAGACGTGTCCCTAAAAGAGGTGAAACCGCTCATGGCCTGCTATCATTTCACGGTCAAATTGGATAGAAAACCAGACAAGATGCCCGTGGGCGCAGAAACGCATTTGGACTATATCCATCGGGAAGGGCGATTTGCAAACCTCGATATCAAGCGTGCGTTGGCGGAGCAGAAATTCTCCGGCAACATGCTTTGCCCTGTCCAGACACAGGACAAAGAAGCTGTCGCCCCCCTCTATCGCAGCATGTATGGCAGCATCATAGATAACGGTATCGGCATCGAGCTGTCGGATCGAGCCAGCGTGGAAACCGTACAGGTTGCTTTGGCCGTGGCTCGCAAGAAATACGGAGATACGCTTGCCGTTTCCGGCACGACGAAATTCAAGGCTCGCGTGCTCGTTGCGGCAGATGAAATGGAATACCCGATCCGTTTTGCGGATCCCGTGATGCAAAAACAATATGAGACGATGCAGGAGGAAAAAGACTATGAGCGAAAGCGAATCGAAGCACTCCACGACCGGCGAATTGCAAGAAGCCGTATCACAGGAAGTGACGGAGAGGAAATTTCTCTCCCCCACCTTGAACCTGTTGGAAGAAGCCGACCTCCCGCAGGGCGCAAGCGCCTGCAAGTTTTGTCCATGCGCCATTTGGATGAAAAGTCCAGACATTCTGGAATGTTATTGTCGCGTGACGATGCAGCCGGCCTGGAGCAGCAACGAACCAACAGACGTACAGTTATGCGACGGGATGTTTCTCGTGGAATCAAAGAAAAAGTAGAGGATACCGCGGAACAAATCTTGCAGCAAAGCGAAGGAGGCATATTGGCGGCATCTCATGCAGATTATATCAATCGTAGGGAAAACTATGCCTCGAAGGGTGGCTGCCTTTACACGGCGCATCATTTGCCGAAATGGGCGAACGGCTCCGCCAAGACATTTTTTAAAGCTGCCGATCTGTACGAGCGTGCCAACGGGACAAGATACAGGGAAATAGAATTTGCGCTGCCGAACGAGCTGGGGCTGAAAGAGCATAAAGAGATCATCGAAACTTTTATAGAGCGACACTTGAAAGATCATTACTACGCCTATGCCATTCACGATAAAATCGGTGCAATGAGCAACGGCGAGCATAATACGCATGTGCATATTATGTTCTCAGAACGCGAACTGGACGATATCGAACGCACGGCGGAACGCTCACCCAAGATGTTTTTCCGTCGTGCCAACAAGCAGAATCCGGAAAAAGGCGGCTGCAAGAAAGCGGCAAAATGGAACGGCAAAGATCGTGCGAAGTATCTCTGTCGGATGCGGGAAGACTTTGCACGCATCCAAAATGATGTTTTGGAGAAATACGGGGAGAAAGCTCGTGTCGATCACCGCAGCTTGAAAGCGCAGTATATGGCCGCGCTGCAGGATCAGAATTTCGCTCTCGCCCGCCTGCTGGATCGATACCCGGAAGTGCATGTCGGACCAATCGCAGCGGCTCACCCGGATAACCCGAAAGTCGTAGATATCTTGGCGTACCGTCAATACAAACTGGAGCGCAGTGAACTCGTCCATGCCGCGAACGTCATTGAAGCATCCATCCATGATAAGGAGATGAAAAAAGCCTGCGACGCGAATGTAAGCGAAGCGCAGGCAGCTGTAGACAACGAAAACGAAGAAGCGTATGCCGGTCAAAACGATGCGGCTCGTGTCGTGTCGCTGAAGGAGCAGGTCGAAGAGAAGATGCAAGAAATCATCGCGCTGAACGACACGATCCTTTGGCAGCCGCAGGCGATGCAGATCGCCCGCGAGAAAGTCCTGTCCCCAGAAGAACGCACGCTGCATCGGAAATGGCAGGATCTGAAAAAAGAACACGGCGAACTCGTCCGACTCTTGGTCGCTTTGCCGGAGCCTTCGGCAGCGGCAGAGAGCGAGACTTCCGCAACGTACGAAACCATCATGGGAAGTCTGGATGCCGATATTGACAAACTGGAAGAACAGATCAAAACCATGGAACCGAACGCAACGGCCATCGAAGAGAAATTGGCAATGCCGGATTGGGAGAAAAAGATTCATACCGAGGCGGACGCCATCTTGCAGGATGACTTTCCACAGCGGAAAAAACTCCAAGCGGCAAACGAAGAATTGAGTAAATTGTTGCCGCAATTAAAAGCCGCAGTAGGACGGGAAGTCACGAAGGACGCGAAGGCATTGGCAGACGGTTCCAAGTGGAAACTGCGCTTTACGGCAGAGGAAATTGCCGCCTATCTGAAGGAGTCCTATCAAGAAATTTCCAAGGAATATAAACAACAACAACACGCGGCGGAAAAGCTCAAAACACAAGTATTTTCTTTCGAGCGCGCACAAGCTATGGCGAAAGATGTCTATCTAAAAGGCGGGATGAAACAATGGCGCGAAAAGAAACGGCGACTTGACAAGAGCGGTGAAACCATCGCCCATGCGAAGGAGGCATATGAACGATCCGCGCGTGACTTTGCCACTGTGCCCAAGCCGAAGTGGTATCAGAGCGGCAAAGACTATCAGATGCGCGCGACACGGCTCGCGCAAACGAAAGCGCAAATCGACGATTTGGAAAAGGAGTATGCGACTAAAACAGCGGCTCTGCAATCTGAAAAAGAACACATGGATGCCCGCTGCCAAAGTCCCGCCGGCATAGAAAAAATCGCAGCGATCACAAAAGGGATTCTGTGGAAAAATCAACCGCTGGCAAACCAATATGAAGAAGCCGCCAAACGGGCAGCTGCAACATATGAGCAGCTTGCAGAAATAAAAGATTTGCAAAAAGCCGTCCAACAACAAGTGCATCTTGATAAAGGCCAACCGCTTACATATTCCACTCGTCTTGACGAGAAAACTCCGCCTGCCGCAAAAGGGCAAGCGAAATACAAGGGAAGCCATCCGCTAGGATACGGCGACGAACGAAGCTTGATGAACGCTGCTCGAAATATTGCCAGAGGCAAATTTTCGGATCATCTGAAATTCGATGAGCACCATAAAGATTTCGCTGCGATGGATCAGACGGAGCGCGAGGCGGAATTGGAACGCACCGAACGGCTGCTATAGTCGTAGGAAGGTCACGATACCACTGCCCCCTGTAATACAAAAAGGGCTGTTACACGGAGTTTCTTCGTGCAACAACCCTTTTTATAGATGCTTCACCTTGTCAAAGACAAACCTTGTTCTTTTTTATATTTGGCGGCTTGCCGAGCTTTGATTTGTTCCGATACGGATAAAGGTGCTTTCTCGCTTGCTCTTTGTTTTATTTGCGCTCTTTGTTTTATTTGCGTAATAGCCTGTTCTACAGCCTCATGAAAGGTCTTTGCAGCGATGGACGGTATTTCATCCCTCCCTGCTGCTTGTTTGCCGTCGGTTCGTTCCTGCACCTGCGTGTGCTTCTTCTCCATGCTCTTTTCGATCATCTTCGCCTTGATATACTCGGCAGCTTTTTCCGCGTCCTTCGCCGCACGGAAAAGTTCGTTGGTGTCGTCCTTTAAAGCCTTCGACCATGACTGCAGGTACGCCGCATGATTCTTGTAATGTTTCTCGTCAAAAGCAATGCCATATTCTTGATGGAGAAACAGCGAGGCAAGTTCGGCGCGAAGCTCCTCTTTTGCATACGCGTCTGTTCCGGCGCTGCCAAATTTTCGGGCGAGCCGCGACTCGTGCCCCGTGCTGTGCGCGATCTCATGCGCGGCGGTCGCGTAGAAATAATCGTTCGTTTTGAAGCCCTCGCGCGGCACAAGATGTATTTCGTCCTTTGAAGGAGTATAGAAATTTTTCTCGCTTTGATCGTAGTGAATCGGCGCTTCGCTGTTTGCCAGCATTTGTTCCATCTTTTCATTTTCCGCATCGACGACTCTTTCTCGTGCCGGCAAAGGCGGTACGTTTTCCATCTGCTCGGCGTTGAAGACGATAGAACCCTTTACCAATGGCGGATCGAGCTTGACCTTCTTGATGAATTTCTTGCCGGTCTTCGGATCGATTTCATAAACCGGTTCACTCTTGCCTGTCTGAGGATTCTTTTTCCAAACCTCGCTCTCAAACTGGTAATATACGATCGGCGTTCCTTTTTCGCCTTTCTTAATTTTTGCACCGATGGCTTGTGCCTGTTTGAACGTCGCCCAGCGATTGTCGGTATAGCCCTTACAGATCGCCGTATAGGTGAGTCTGACTCGATTGCCGCCTCGATAGAAGGCGGCATCTCCTTCTCTCGTCAAATTCTTCGGTCGGTCGCTTTGAAGCACGCCTGATTCCCAAAAGAAGGGTTTCCCTGCAGCGATGTCGGCTGCGATTTGCTCAACCAGTTCCTGCTGCTTTTCCTTGATATTCATTCCAACACCTCCCCGTTATCCGGTATGGGAACTTCGGTTTGCAGCGTGCGAAGAATCTCCCTGCCCTCATCATCAAGTTCCTCTTCCGGCGTGCACAAGGCGCGTTCCTCTTCCGGCAAAAATACGCCCGATTCGCGCATGAGCCCATACTCATCTTCAAATTCACGGCGTTTACGATCCCATTCTTCCATGGACTTTGTCATATGGATTCCCTCCCTTGCAGCATCTTGCTTCTTTTAGGCTACTATATTTTATGCATCGGAAACCATAAAGATTTTCATGTATGCTCTCCATACAAAAAAGGCACGCTGCAAGCGTGCCTTTGGACTGCTATAATATTCGTGATGTGCTACTACAGTGGTTTACGGCTCGCGTTCTTGGGACGTTCTCGCATACGAGCACTTTCCTACCGATGGAGATGCAGCTCATTCTTTTTCTTCTCAGCCAGCTGCGCCTGCAGTTTCATCTTTGGACTCATCTGCTTCTCTTCCGCCTTGTCAGGCTGCTGTGCCAACGAGTTTGCACGGCTGTGTTCCTGCTCCATCTGCAGGCGCCTCTCAGCCATTTGCAATAATGTAGGAGCTTGAATATTCGACACATGGCTCAGCATGCCCTCCTTTTGCAAAATAGAACTTACCGTTCTGTTTAAATCGTAAAAATCGGTCTTGTTTATCTGAACCTTTTTCCCTTTTAGTATATACACATTCTTTATGTCTGATTGTATAATCGGGAACATCTGGGATAAATTAAAGCAGTTTTCGTTCCCTTTAAGCTGATAAAACCGATATTTCCATGGTGATCTTCGCGCCCTGCTTTTATATTTGTCCAAACTGCTGCTCGTTATGGGGACAGCCCAAAGGATGCCTTCGCGCTTCGGATCGGCAACGACGAGGCAGCAAGGCCGAGTACTTTTGTTCGGAAAATTCGGCGCTTCTTTCTGATAACTCACTAAAACATCCGGCTTGATAAATATGCAATCTCCCATTTCTGCGTTTTCAGGTGCTGCTAGATCCTTTGTCATATGAAACCCTCCTCGTAAAAAGAAAAGGCAACCTTGAACGGTTGCCTTAGGTAATCACTGCCTTTTATGAGTCGCCGCAGGAGCGAGAGTTCAATCACTGCCTTTTATGAGTCGCCGCAGGAGCGAGAGATACCTTGATTTCATCTTCATTTTATCCTGCTCGCTCCGTTTTGTCAAGGTTCCGGACAAAGATTATTTTCGCTCTCCTGCTCTACTTCGAGGAACATCGTCCCTTTTTTCCTGTAAAGCCGGCCATCCAATACGAATGTGTCCCTGCCGTCGGCGAGCGCGCGCTTCACGGCGGCAGAAATCCTTTTCTGATCCTCCATTCTCCTTTTCCGCTCCGCTTCCTTCACCGTAACTCCAACCTTTCTGGCTTCTTGCAATACATCTCCTTCGGCTATATACTACCATATCCAAGAGAGATGCGTCTTTTGTGCCAGCTCTATATCAAATTAAAAATCATAATAACCCGGCGCCGTACGTTCTACATAAATAAGCCGGTCGCTGGGAGTAAGGTGATCGCGATCGATTACCTTGAAGGCGCTGCCCTTGCGAGCCGCTTGCACATCGTGCAGATCCTGATCGAGCTGCAGCCGGCTATGGGCAGCCTCCGTCGCCGCATAATTCGCCAACAGGGCATTTCGGCGTGAGATTTCTGCGTTCGCCAAGGCGGACATCTGCGTCTGCGCTTGTACGGCCTCCATATTTCCCTGAGCAGCAGCCGAATTTTCCAAGACTTCGTTGATTGCCTTGAACCGCTCCTCTAAATCCGCCTGTGCTTCCTTGTCGGCGTTAAGGCTCTTCAGATATATTTCGCCTGCCCATTTCAACTGTCGCACATCATCAAACTCGTCCGGATCCACGGAACTTTTACGAAAAAGGCTCTGCTCTTCCAGATAGGGAATCTCGCTGGTCGCCCCGATATCCTTGCTGCTGCCGAATCCATCCTCGACGCTTCGTTCTGTTCGGGCAATCGCATTCTTATTCATGCCCGTCATATCGCGAATCTCATTCATGAGCTGCGCGAAGAGATTCTGATAGATATCGGCATAATGGTCGCCAAACAAGATGCTCTTGATGTGGCGCGTGTAGTCGTACACATCGCCTCGCATCAGCTCTCTGAGCGCGAAAGGCGAAGGTGCGCTGTCGGGAATGGATATGTTTGTAGGGCTGTAATAATTGGGAGGATCGTATGGCTCATCCCATCCCGGAACGATGTGCGCATAGCTCACACTCATGCCTATGCCCAGCACGACAGCTGCCAGCAAGGCGATTTTTCCCTTCTTTTTCATAGTATTTTGCTCCTTATCCCCTGGTTCTTGAACCGGAAGCGTTGCTGTCCGAATTCCTTGATGATGGTTTCAACGTCGCTGCGACTGAACACGAGCGAGGCCAACGCTACCAAAAGCATTTTCAGCAAAATCACGCAGTCGATGGTCTTTGCAACGGTATTGCCGCCGGCATTGCAGACCTTTTGCCAATATCCGTCACCCGCCGTCGGGCTGCCGGTATTCCATATCCGCGCGACAGCCTCCCAGCTGCCGTATTGATCGTATAAGACCTGCATATGATGCAGGGCGACCCGATCCTGTGCATCGGGAGGCCAAGGCATCGGTGGCGGCGGTGTCAATCCCGCTTCTTCGCACCATGCATCCCAGTTGCTGTAGCTGATCTGGTATGCGCCGAACCCATAGCCATCCTCGGACGGTGTATTATACGGGTCGCTCGATCCGCCGGTTTCCACTTGCTTGATCGCCGCGGCAAACTGTTGGATGTTCGCGAAATTCCCACCGACGGAAGCGGATGTCGTAACCTTCGTATCAAAGTAGTTTTCCGGCGCGGAATCCTTCAGCGCTCCAACGAGGACGAGGCTCACGACAGTGATTACCATCAGCTGCATGCCTGTGACGAAGAGGCCGTTTATGGAGTTCGCCGCGATATCCCGCGTCCCTTTGAATCCCGAAAAGGCAAATCCCATGAAGCCGAACAATGCGGCAACATAGAATTCGATGTACGCGCGGGCAAGCATGACCCCTATGATGAAGAAGGACAGCAATACGGCAAAGGCCGTAATGATGGATAAAAGGATCGTCGGGATGTTGAACAGCGCTCTTGGCCCCCAAATAGTGCCGAGGTAATTGAAAATCGGACTGACATACTGCGCGCCGATTTCAACGATCCATGCCGGATCCGACACGATCTTGGCCGCTTGTTCTTCCGAGTAGCCCATGGCGATTGCGCCCATCGACGTAAAATACGAGCGTACGGTATTCGCGACGATGTCTCCCCAATGGAAGAACATGAACGTCAAAAAACCGTAGAACAACACCTTGAGGAAGATCCACTTGGCTATGCCCGGCGCTCCCAAATCCGTATCGCCCAGGACGAGTCCCGTCGCGCTGAGCGCCAGATCGATGGTGATGAGCGTAAAGAACAGCCATGCCAGATCGTCCTTGATAAACTGCAAGCCTTTTGTGCATGCCTCGCCGAATTTTTGGATGGTCTCGCTGATGGTCTTGCCAAAATCGACGTAAGCGTCCATGTTGAACTCCCAGTAATCCGAATCCGTGCCATAGCCCCAGCCATCGCCCGATGGAGGCGGCAGTCCGGCCAGATACTTATGCGGATCATCCGGCTCGCCGTTGAGGCGCACCTCGAAGTGGCAGTGCGGCCCCGTGGAGTTGCCCGTGGAGCCGGCGAGTGCAATGACTTGCCCCTGCGCGACCATCTGACCGGCAACGACGCAAACGCTATTGTTGTGGCCGTAGAGCGTTTCCACGCTCTCGCCGTGATCGATTATGACCGTATTGCCGTAGCCGGACACCCAGTCGGCGTAGGTGACAATGCCGGCAGCCGCCGCATGGATCGGCGAGTCATAGTCCACGCCCAGGTCGATGCCGCTATGGTATCTCGCCGTACCGGTAATCGGGTGAATGCGCCAGCCAAATTCCGACGTGATGACAAGTTCTCCTTCGACCGGGTTCGTCATCGCCCCTTCAAATGAATTTGCAAGGGCAGGCGCAGCATATCCTATGAAACTCAACAACAACAACAAGATCAGCCGCTTCACTTGCATACTCCTCGTTTATCTCTTATTCTCATTTTTGGCGGTTCAAATATTGACTTGCGGCTCGATGACGATTATAGCTGCTTTCCGCCGCTTGGCTAAACGGATTATATTCATGGACGGTCAATCGCGCCATGTTCCCCGCGATGCCGAGTCCGCGCGACAACCACGAAGAACTCGGCGGCGCAGATGCCGCCAACGCTGTATGCGTTTCCAGCGCCGGTGCTGATGTCGACGCTGCCTTTCCGCTCTCCGCCTGCATCTCACTCGCCACTTCGGCCTTGCCGTACAAGGAACCTGGATTCGGCGGCATATGCTCAAACAGATCGTTGGAAACCAACGACGGACTGCCGGAAATCAATCCCTGCACGAGGCGCGGAATCTTGGCGACCAGCATCCACAAGACAAGACAAGCCAAGAGGATTTGCAGCAGTGTGGCAAACTGGTTCTGCACGTCGCTCACCTTTAAGTCCTTTGTTAAGGAAAACAGCAAGGGAACGGCAACAGCTTGCAAGAAGCACACGACGGCAACTTTTATGCCCAACGAGAAGACGGACCGTACCGCGCTCTCTGTTAAGAAAGTCGTATACTTGCTCATGGCGAACGGCAGGAGGATGACGGACATCATCGCCACCGTCCAAAATTCGATGCGAACCATGAAAATTTCTACGGCCGTCAGAAAGGTCGTAGCGACCACACAGATGCCGATGAAGAGGTTCGCAAGGATCAAAGAAATGTTTCCCATCCCCAGGTTCTGCATGCTCGCCCAGAGCGTCGAGAAGGTCTGGATGCCGTTTTGGACGAGCTGATCGGCCGAATTATCCGCACCTGTGCCCGCTGCCAGAAATCCCAATTCTTCAAAACTCGATACGATCGCATGGGCGATGCCGTATGTGCCGTTCACCCAGTTGTTGATGAGCCAAACGAAGAAACCGATCTTCAGGATCTGCACGAAGATATAGCGAATCTTGTCCTCGTTGACGAGTCCCAGGGAAAGCGCTACGGCCATCTCGATGGTGACCAGGAGCCCCATGAGCTGCAGCGCATAACCTCCCAATGTCAAGCCGCCGTATTGGCAGACGGCGATAAAGTGGTTCATAAAACCTTCGAGGATATTAAATGTTGCAACATCGTTCGTAATCTTGATATGAAACTCTGAAGGCGGTATGCCGGAAGAAAGGTGCGGATTCAGGATGTTCGCATCCCCGCTGCCGAAACCGAACGCCAAAAGACCGCCGGCTACATTGACGGCCAAGGCGGTTCCCAGTGCGATATTGAAAAACGGCTTGAAGCGTCCTCCCTCGCCGAAGAGGACGCTCATACCACAGACGGCGATCATAACCGCGCATATGCTGGGCGCGACGGAATGCGTATAGCTGTCCGCCAGATCCCTTAGCGGCTGCTGCCATGCCAAAATCTTTCCTGCGGCGGACGCTTCGCCGGCATGCAGCATGCCGGCGCAAAACACGAGCGCGCCGAGCCAAGCGATTTTGCGACTTCCCATAATCCTCACCTCGATTATTTAAAACTACACCTCAATCACCGGGGGATCGGTCGCAGATCGATATTTGCCGTTGCAGCCATGAGATTATCGATCGACTGCTGCATATTCGCTCTTGCGATCGCCTCGTCCTGCAGCTCCTTTTGGTACCGCAACGCCTGTGATGCGCTGATGTTGGCCAACAGGTTGTTGCCCTGCGCCATCGCCATAACGCCTGCAGCCTGTACCTGCGTATTGGCTTGCTGTGCTTCGAGATTGCCTTTCGCTTGCGCCGAGTGATCTAATGCGGTCAGCGTCGATGCAGAAACCTCGTCCGCCATATTTTGTGTCATCTTCGCCATGCGCAGCGCATCCGTATTGGTCTGCTGCATCGCTTCGAGCGACTTTTTCGACGCTTCGTATGCGTCCATGACAGTCATCTGCCCGTTCAGTACGGCATCGAGATTCGGGAAGCACTTGTCCAAAAACGCCTGCGGCGTTGTCTTCGTCGCCAAGACGCCGATCTGCCCGTCCTTTTCATCCATCGGGTAGCGCTGCTGCTTCTTCATGCCATCGATATACTGCAGAATCTGCTTGCCGTCCATCTGCGTCATGTTGAGGATTTGCAGCGCCAGCTGCTTCTGCTCGTTCGTCAAAATGTTCGCCGTCGTGATGGCCGTCTTGATCGCTTCCGCGACGTTTTGCGCGTCATAAACCAAGACGGCGGCCTGAGCCGGATGCGTTTGGGGCAGCATGCCGATGCCGGCTCCCAAAACTCCCATAGTCAAGCCGACAACCGGCATCCACTTTTTGATCTTCATGATCCTCTCCCCTTTCTTTTACCCTTACTCGTCACAATAGGAAAGCAACCGCCGATACGCTGCATCCACGGCTCGGACATAAGCGACCGTTTCGCCGTACATCGGCACGCCCCCGTGATCGATCACGGCTTGACCGCCTGTATTATAGCCGGCAACGGCATCCGTGACGGCGTATTCCCCCCACGAGGCAAAACTATCCAGGAGTGTCCGTAGGTAGAAAACGCCTCCCATGACATTCTGCAGCGGATCGTAGGGATCGATGCCGATGCCGGCTGCCGTCCTCGGCATAAGCTGCATCAAGCCGATCGCGCCCACAGACGAGGTGGCTTCCATAGAAAAGCCGCTTTCCTGTTCCATCATGGCCGCGACCAGGAGCGGATCGACCTGATAGAGATCGCTTGCATAAAAAATCGCGTCCGTGATCCATCCCGCCTGCTCACCATCGCCGATTCTGTCCGCAACCTCCGCATAAACGACGGAGGCGGCATCCGCCGCCTCTGTTTGTGGCATATAACCTGCCAGACTCGCCAGGCAAAGCAGCCCTGCTATGACTTTTCGCGTCTTGTTCTCCCCCTATTCTGCAGCACTTACGGCATCCGGTGGCAAGCCCTTATATGCCAACCAATGCGGCAGGAAATTTTCCCTGCCAAACGCAGCATCGATGCGGCGGCATTCCTTCACGTCCGCCGTCCCAACGCCCACGAAGGCCAATTCCAGCTCGCCCAGTTCCAACTCGTACATCCGGCAGCCGAGCGGTGAGGCGTAATAATAATGCCGCTTCGGGATCGCTTTCGACAGCATGACGATCTGTCGATCGTTCAAGCCAAAGGCTTGATACATTTCCTTGAATGACGGCTTGTCCTTGCCGCCGGGCGTATCGTCGATCGCGTCCTTGTTCGGCAGGAAGATCCGCGACGGGCAGGATTCCAGCACTGTTGTAAAGATCGGACTGGCGACGATATCCGCCACGCTCTGCGTGGCGAAGATAACGGACGTGTTGCTCTTTCTGAGGACTTTCAACCATTCGCGGATTTTGGCCGCAAATTGCGGGTTATCAAAGAACACCCAGCACTCGTCCAGCACAATGATCGTCGGCCGGATCTCCCGTTTGATTTCCGTTTCGATGCGATGAAAGATATACATGAGCGCCACGCCGACAATCTTCGGCGTGGAATTAATGAGTTCTTCCATCTCGAAGCTCTGCCACGAAGCAAAGGACAGATCATCCTCCGCGGCATCGAAGATATTTCCATAGTCCCCTTCGAGCGTAAGCGGCTGCAGCGCTATTTTCAAATCCTTGTTCTGTACGCTCGAGCGCAAGGTCGTCATCGTCCGGTGCTCGATGGGCAGCGAGGCCATGGATGCCAAGGCCTCGGAAATGTACTTCGTCATCTCGGGCGTGACTTCCACCTTGACGGATTCCAAATAATCCGTCAACCATCCCAAGACCCACATGCGTTCATTTTCGTCATCAATTTTTGCCAGCGGTTGAAAGGACAGTCCGCCGGCGCTGTTCGCCAGATCAAAAAATTGCCCGCCGACCGCCTCGGTCAAGACGCGGCTCGATGCTCCCTTGTCAAAAATAAAGACGCGAGCGTCCCGATATTTGCGGAATTGTGCGGAAATCATATTGAGATGGACGGATTTTCCAGCACCGGTCGGTCCGACGATCAAGGTATGTCCAATGTCGCCGACGTGGAGATTGAGCCGAAACGGCGTTGCCCCCTCGGCTCTTGTATACATGAGAGCCGGCCCATCCAGCTGCTTGTTGCGCTCCGGACCTGCCCAGATGTCCGATATGGGCATCATATGGACGAGATTGCCCGTCGATATGTACGCGCGCCGGCAATCATGCGCAAAGTTTCCGGGGATGCTGCCCAACCATGCATCCACGGAACCAACGTCTTCAATTTGTGGACGCATGTCCCTGTTTTGGAATACATCGAGGACGCTCTTGGCTTTCGCGCAGACAAGGTCGTAATCCTCGTCCATGACAATCACCATGGTCGAATAATATCCATAGCCGACCTCGTCCGCTTCCACGGAACGAATCGCCGCCTTTGTTTCATTGAGTTTATCCATGGCGTTGTCGTTGATGTCCTGCGGCGATACGGATTGCTTGTCAAAGAACAAGCGGCGAATCATGACCTTGAACGGCTCCACCTTGCCTCCCCAACGCGTTTTCCTGCTGTCCAACCAACCGAGCGCGTCCTGCTTGTCTTGGCAGAAGAAGCGCGTCACCCAACGGTAGGAAAAAGCTTCGCGATTGAGATCGTTGAGCATGCCGAACAGGCTGTAGCTCGGATAAGCTTTCGGGACAATGACCTTCATATACTTTTTCCCCAGCTTTGGATCGTTGCCGCCAAGCAAAGAGTCGTCGTATAAATACGAATCCGCAAGCTGCGGTTCTCTCGGCGCCCGGATCGCATAACTCTTGGACGATACGCAGGAGTGCAGATACGTCGCCATCTCGTCCTTGTCCAAGAGGTCGGTCGGTATGCCCAGTTCCTCCATCGTTCGATATAGACGAAATGCCGTTTCCGTAAACATCTCCATGTTCTCGTCCAACTCGGCAGCCTTTTGTTTGTGCCCTTCCATGACGAATTCCTTCATGCGGCCTTCTTGGTCGCTCGGCGGAATCCAGCAAAGCGTCAAATAATAGTTGGACTCAAAAAATTCGCCGGAAGAAAACTTCAGTCGACGCTGGGCATCGATGGCGCGCGTGACCGGATCGGGGAAATATACATCCCGCGCATATTGCGTCGAAGGCGAGCGTTGCGCATCAAGATAAAGCGTATAGCCCGTCCCCAACGTCATGAGGATGCCGTTGAGTTGTGCTGTAACGACGGCCGTCTGCTCCGGTACGGAACTTTCCAGATCCGGCCCTCGATACTTCCATGTCGTCATGAGAGAACCGTTCTTATTGATGACGACGGCAGCCTGTTTTTCCTTTCGGCCGTTGACATCGAGCAAGCCGCCACCGACAATCATGCCAAACGGCATCAGGGAGCTGATCGGGTACGCCTTACGCTCAAAGAGATTCAGCTTGTACATCGTGCTCCTCCTCCAGCAACAACTCAGAAAACGCGTCGATCCCGCCGAGCGGTGTCACGATGTTTGCCCGAAAGCATCCGGGCAAAGTCCCCCACCAGACATGTTTGCGGTTATAATCTTCAAAAATATGCGGCAGACCGAAGGCGCGGAATGTTTCCGCAAGATGCGCTTCCTCTTTTTCGCGTTCTTCCGGCGCAAAGCGGAATACGAATGTATCCGTATAAACGCCGTTGAAACCGCGCAACGTCTGCTGGCGCATGAAACTCTTCAATTTGCCGCGCCCCTTGCACCAAGAACGCATATATTGGTTCAATTCCTTTTCCGCGCCGTCGGCATCCCAAAACAAGAAGCGCTTAGCGAAGCGGTAATCGTATGCGGAAAAAGCCTCGAACAGCTTGGCGAGCACAGAAGATTCCGGATGCCCCAAAGGCGTTACGACGGTGATCTCTCTGCCGCCGATGGAGAGATCGTTCTTCTTCTTCGTTGCTTTCCCGAAGACCTGGAACTTTACATCGCGCGAGAGCACCGCATCGAGATAAAGCGGCGGCGTATACATCGCGATGGCGCTTGGCTCGCCGGTCAGCGTTTCGGCCAGATACTGCAGCACTTCCTCGTTCTGCAATATCTTGGCCGTTTGAAGCTGCAATCCTTGGCAAAAACTTTGCAATGCGGCAAGAAACACGCTTTCCGCTTCTTGCAGTCGGCAGGAAGCTCTGCCGGGCGCATTGAGAATGCGTCCGTTCTTTCGCTCGCAGAAAGGGTTCCAGCAGAGCGTCAATGTCCGCTCGTCCCTCCCTTGGAAATGGCGCAGCTCCGACCACGTCGCCCAGCCTTTTCCAAGATTTCGGCCGTTTTTTGCCAGCAGGATTCTCTTTGCACCCTTTTGATAGCGGATAAAGCCCATGAGGGAATTATCCTTGTTACGCACGATTTGCGGCGCTACAAGGCCTCCCCACGGCAGCCAATTATGCAGCTCGCCGAGATCGACACGGTATTCCTGGAAACTGTCGATTGTCATTACCCCCTATGCACCGCTCCACAAGGTGTCCATTATGGACACCTTTTCTTAGAATACGATTAACGTCTGCAGAATTACGGGCACCTTCCCGGCACATTATGACTCCTAAAATAACGGTAGCATCTGTCATCGAGAACCGCTATTCTCGTATCCAGACTGGCCAGGTATGTGTCCACCATCTGCGCATGGCTCTGGATAAACTCCATCTGCCGCTGCAGACACGCCATCGTAAACTGCAACTGCCGAATCAACGCGTCGTTCACTTCGCCTGGATTCATCGGCTGCTGCGCGGCTTCCTTTGCCATATCCAAAAGCTGCTGCGTAAGATCCGCAGTTTGCTGCAGGAGCGCCGTATTCTGCGCCTGGTACTTTTGGAACGGAGTCGGTTCCGGCGGCTGCACTTCCTTCTTTTTGCCAAACAATCCCCAAAACATAGCAGATCCTTCCTTTCACTATTTATGTGTGATAAGACTTCCTTTGGTGTAGATACGCCACCAGGCATTCAAATGCCTGCGGGTCTTTCTTCGTCACATAAATAATCAGGACATGAATTGCCACATTGAGCGGGATGATCCAGAAAAAGTGGAACGAAAACACGAAAATGCAGAAAATGATCGCGTTAAATACAATCATCTGCGGCGGTGCCCCAAGCATGAGGATTTGTTCAGTCAACGCCCGATAGAGCGGCAGACTGAATGTGCGCGCTTCTTCCTTTGCCATCTTAGAAGAAGACACAAGCCGAAGCGTCGCCGCCGCCGAAGAGCCCCGAAAGAGAGGCCGCGCCCGTCGCAATCGCTGTACCAAACGCTGCCTTCATGCCGAATCTGGCGATGTCGCTCTGCCCGAAAGCGTAGAGAGAGCCGCCGACTGCGATGGCGATGACGCAGGCCATTTTCGGAATCGGCCCTGTCAGATTCTCTTTGAGCGACGTGATGCCGCTGTCCCATGGCATATTGGATGCCATGCAAACAGCTGGCAGCGCCATAAACGCCAATTCCGCCACCATGACCTTGTGGTTCCAAATGCAAGCCGCTCCCCGTTTTGCCATGCTTTGAATCTTCATTCTTGTTTCCTCCCTGTGATTTTAATATATCCCTTCCTATTAGAATACCCGATGAAAGCGCAGGCAAACCACAAAGATATTCACGAAGGATGCTTGAGCGAGTGTGTGACATACGTCTGCGCTGTCCGGTCGTAGCCATCGACGCTCAGAATGTCCTCGACGATGCGCGACGTTCCCTGTCGCTGCAGATATATGATGACATCAACCGCGCTGCCGATCATGCTTTCCTGCGGGGTTTTGGAAACTTCCATCACCATCTCTTCCAAACGTTCCAACGTCTGCAGAGCCGAGCTGCTGTGCACGGTGGAGCAACCTCCGTCATGGCCGGTGTTCCAAGCCTTCAGCAGCGACAGCGCTTCACCGTTTCTCACCTCGCCCACGACGATGCGATCGGGCGTTGCGCGCAGCGTATCGCGCAACAGATCGTTCATGGAGCGCGTGTCCGTGACCTTCAGTGGCAGGAAATCCTCTGCTGTGCACTGTAATTCTCGCGTATCCTCAATCATCACGATACGGTCGGGCTGCTTGGAAATTTCCGCCAAAATCGCATTGAGAAACGTCGTCTTGCCGCTCTTCGTGCCGCCGGCGGCGATGATATTTTTCCGGGTCTTGACGGCATCGACGATGACTTGCTTGTCCTCGTTGGTCATGATGCCGTCGCGCACATAGTCATCGAGCGTCAGCTTTTGCTTGGCATGCTTACGGATGTTGAATGCCGGTGCCGGAACGACATCCGGCAAAAAGCCTTGGAAACGGCTCCCGTCCGGCAGTTCCGTGCCAATCGTCGGATTTTTCGCCGAACATACCATATCTTTTAAGTTCGCGACCTGCAGAATAATCTGCTCCGAGAGTTCCGGCGCAATCGTCTTGCCGGAAAACACGCGGCCTTTGGAAAACGTGTCGATCCAAATCTTCGTATCCGGATTGACAATGATTTCAAACACGTCGTCTTCCTGCAAAAAGCCCATGATGTCATAGCCTAACGTGAATTCCAAAGTATCGAGCTTGCGTTGCTTCGCTTCGATTTCCTTCTTTGCCATCTTATCGTCCCTTTCTTGGTTCAATCGGCGGCCGAAGGAGCTGCCTCCGGCGCGTCTTTGGCTTCGTACCAGCCGACGCTTTCATGATAGCGCAGCCCTTCCTGTGCTTTTTCAACAAGCTCTCGAGTTCTCGTCGCATCTTCCTTCTCCTTTGCTGCAAGCTGCACCTTCGTCGGTTTGACTACGCTCCAACTTGCCGCTTCTGCCGCCGCCTCTTTGGCTCGCTCTACGGCAAGGCTTTTTTTATGCAATTCATCAAATTCCGCACGAAGGTTCTCGTGCAGCCTCTGAAAACTGTCGACGGTCGTACAAATATCGCTGAAAACCGGCGGCGGATAATACGGCTTATCCGGAGAATACGAGCGCGCCAAAAAGCGCTTGTCCTTGAAATACATCAATTTGTTGCCGTAAATCGGATGCGTGCCGGCAACCATCACGATCTCTTTTTCGTAAGGAAATTGCGCCACCTCGTCGGGTGTCATGAGATCGCGCGCCACGACATTCGTCGTATTGGAACCTTTCAGGAAGCCTCCTCCTCCATCGTTTCGGCTCTTCGACGTAATCGTCGTTTTGCCCAGTTGACGCGAAAGTGCGGCAGCCGTTTCCCCGCCGTCCTGGTTCGGCGTAAAATACACCTGCGTATGGCAGTTCGCCATGATGGATTGGTCTTTGCCGTATGCGTGAAAAAGCTGCTTGATGTTTTGACTGACGATGCACATTTTGATGCCGTAGGATGCGCAGACGGCCATCGCCTGATCGATGGTATCCAATTTCCCGAATTGCGGGAACTCGTCGAGCATTAAGAGCAAGCGCTGTCTTTTGCAGCCCTCGACATGCTCATCCTTCATATCCCGAATCAAGCGGTTGAACATCATGTTGATCAAGATGCGCACGAGCGGGGTCAAGGTCTTCAGATCGTTTGGCGGAATGACCAAATAAAAAGAAACCGCCTGTTCCGGCTGCAGCAGGTCGGTTATGCAAAAGTCGGAAACGGCCGTATTCCTTTGTATGACAGGATCCTGATAGAGATTCAGCGCCGTAAGCACCGTCGACTGTACGCCGCTCATCTCAGCCGGTGCTTTGTCCAGCATGGACTGCGCGCATTCCCTGACTTTCGGATGCACCAGCAGGTAGCACCAAGGCTCCTGCTCAAAATCAATGGCAGCCTCCGGATTCTCCGCGTACTTCTGCTGCAGTTCGTTCCATGCACGCTGCTTGCGCTCTGCTTCTTCATCAAGGCGGGCAATCTTTCGGCTCAGCTGCGCCGAGGCCTGTTCGTTTGCCTCCAATTCTCTGGCAAGTTCCGTAATCCTTTCCTTTATCCTGGTCTCATCGGAGCTGTTCTTTAATTCTTTTTTGGCTGCTTTTATGGCCGCCGTATATTCTGCTGCGCTCGTTACATAATTTTGCTGCTGCGCTTTTGCTTCGCTGGCGAGCTGCAACGCTTCCTGCGCTTCCTGCTGCGCCTTTTCTACTGCTTTCCTGCGGCGCGCGTCCTTGCTTTTCTTGATGGAGTGACGCAGGATCTCCGCTTTTAACTCCTGCAGAGAAGAAATATGGACTTCTTCTTTGAACAACTGGGAAAAGGCCTCTTTATAAGGCGTGAAATCCGTAATATACGCATCTCCATAGCATTCTTGGAAAATATTCCTGTCCTCCAGAAAATCTTCTGGAGAGATGTGCGGATAGCATGCCATCGTAGGCAACGCATCGCCAATGTTCGAGAGGAACGTCAAGACGTTCGTCAAATTTGGTAAAGGCCTGTCTTCCTTTTCATACCAATACAGATGATGCAGGAGAGCGCCCTTTAAGAGCACCTTGCCGGCCTGCGGCCAATAATCCCCTGCCTTGTTTTGCCCGTAAGGATCGACGAGCATCCCCGCCAAGGTTTCAATGTCGCTTCCCTCCAGAAGCGTTTTCATGCGGATTTCCGCCATGGGATTCCAGCGTGCGGAAGAGCCGTCCGCTTCCAGCGGGGCAAACTTGATGCACTTCTGCTGCATCGCCTTTTGACGGTATCCCGCGGATTTCGTCCAGTTTTCACCTTTGACATCCGTCACGAAAACCGAATGCGTCCATGTCAAAAGCGTGGGAATAATGACGCCGACGCCCTTGCCGGAGCGCGTCGGTGCCATGAGGAAGATATGCGTCGGCCCGTCGTCGCGCAGGAATTTTCGCGTATACGGATTGATGCCCAAGATGACCCCGGGATTGTCCGCAAGTCCCGCTTTCTTGATTTCGCTCTTCGTCGCCCAGCGCGCCGAGCCGTGCGTAATATCCGGGCGCATTTGCTTGATATACACCATGCAGCCGGCAAAGCCGAGCGCTGCACCGCCGTAGATCCAGATCTCTGCGGCGCTCAATATGGCGGGAATGACATCGCCAAGCTGCATGCACCAGAGAATATAAGCAAACGGCGGGTAGATGTGCAATCCCTGGATCTGCCAATAAGAACCCAGCGCGCGATCATAGGCGCAGTCCGCCGCTACGGCCTGCGTCGCGCACCATAGGCCGCAGAAGAGGCCAATCGTTACAAAAATCGCTGCAATGCCGAGATTTTTTATGCGCTCTTCTCTTGTGGCTTGCGCGGCGACGAGCTGATTCACGAGCTTCCTCCTCAGAAATTCTGCATGACCGGATAGGGTGCAAACTGCACCGTCTGCGTGACATAGACCATGAACTCCGCACCTGGCTTCACCGTAATGGTCGTTTGCAGTCCCTCCACGCCCTTGTTAAAGAGCGATGCGGCCGCATTCATCATATTCGCCATCGCGCCCTGACCGGCGAGCTGTCCCGCCGAATAGGTTTCGCTCGAGGCTCGCGTATTGCCCGCGGCGATGGAACCGAGAGCGGCAAACGCGCTGGAAAGGAATCCCGAGCGCAGCAAACTGCTCGTATGATGGTCGACGCGCCCGCTGATGCCCGCATACCCGCCGTAATCGGCAGCGATCATACTGGCACCCAGTGCATAAGAACCGCCGTTCGGCAACAACAAGTAATCCCAAGCGATATTGACGCGCTTTTGCGTGTCCTTCACGCCGGCTTCAACTTTGCCCACCAAGCGGCTGCCTGCCGGGATGAGAAGGTTCTGTCCCGTCAAAGAGTCGTAAACATCGCCGGACACCTGCGCGATGACCTGCCCGCCTACGTCCGTATTCACGCCGGTCAAGAGGACGGCCGGGATGACCGTGCCGGCCTGCACGCTGTTCGGTATCGCGGCCACATAGGACACGCCGCCGTTCAGCAGCGGCAAGGGCTGTGCGGTCGCTGCCGGCGCACCGTTCTCTGCCGGCTCGGTGGCAGCGGCATTGGCTTGCGTCGCCGGCGGCGTGCCCGCACCGGCTCCTCCTTTGGCATTTTCCCCTACGCTGAAGGAAATTGCCGAGGAATACTTGTCCTTTTCCCTCGCACTCGCACCTGCCGTATTGCCGGGAGCGGCGATCGCCGTATCCGCGCCTTGCGGAGCTGCGGCCATATACGTCGGCATATACGCTTGATTGTACGACCTCGACGGAATCGCCGGAAGTGTGTTCATTGCGGGCGCAGGCTGATTCGCTGCCGGCCGATTCGCCGCCGGATTGGCTCCGGCATTTGCCTGTGCCTGCGGCTGCGCGGCAGCGGCATTATTGCGCGCCGTATTGGTCTGACCTGCGACTTGTCCCGGCTTGCCGGCTTGGCCGGGCTGCGCTGCCTTTTGCTCGTTCATGCGCTGCAGTTGCTCATAGTCGTTCGGCAGCCGATTGTCGTCTTTCGGCGAGCGGCTCGCCTCTTCTTGCTTCGCCTTTTTCGTTTCTGTCGGCGAATCATTGTCCATCGAGGAAAAGTATGTGAACGAAATGAACGCCACCACGATAACGCCGACAACGCCGTAAATGACTTTTCGCTTGAGGCCGTACGCTGCGTCGTCTACGCCGTCCGCCATGCTGGCGTTCTCTTCCTTCGGCTCTTTTAGCATCGCGTCATCTCGACGGATCATGTTGGTTAGAGCTTCTTTTATATCCGAGAATTTGCTCAACGCCTGCACCTCCCTTACTTGCTCGCCTTAATTTTCACGACTTCCTTGCCTTCCCGCAGTTCCGCCTCGTCAAACGTGCGCGCGACGATGATGCAGTTGTTGCGCGTCTGATAGTTCACCAAGGACACTTCCTTATGCCCTTTCTCTTTTGCAAAGAGAACCGGCATCTTTTTTATGCCTTTTTTGAACTGGATGATCGTCTTGCTGCCGTCATCAAATACCCGCTCCGGCTTCCACGACGCTTTGCCGGATATACGATAGTTGAAATTCAGATCTTCCGTATTCGCAACTGTGGACGTATAGATCTGCGCGTTCATTTTCTGCTGAGCGACGCTTTCCATGATCGCCTCGGAACCGTATGCCCATTTAATCATAGGATTGTACCAGTCCCCTTCTTCGCAGAGGATCTGGTAACTGTGATGCGTCGTATTGACGATCAAATTCGTCCTCGCGCCCTTCGCAATCGGCTTGAGATACAGATGCGCCACGCCATCTATGGTCGACGTGTCGAGCATCCACTGTCCTGTATCACCGCCACCGACGAAGGTGATCGGCTCGCCGGGCTTCAAAGCAATATCTGTCAAATAGTTCAACTTGCAGTAGATTTTATACAGTTGGCTGGGACTGTACGAGAATACCATCGTGGAATCGCCCTGCGCGTTCACGGCATCCTGCGTGTAGCCCGTATTGCCGTTCCAGCCGGGTTCCACTAAGTAGTTGCTCGTTGCCGGATAACCATGCGTAAGACTGTCGCCGCGCTCGATGGCCTCTTGCCGCTCCGACAGGTCATGGATTTCATCCATCAATTCGTTGGCTCGCCGGCTCTGTTCTTCCAACTGCTGCTCCAGCTCTTTGATTCGCTCCTTGAGTTTCTTTGTATCTTTGCTGTCAGTTTCTTTGGCCTGCGTCGCTTCCGTTTGGGCGACGGATCCGTCGTCCCCCGCACGCGTCGAGGCCTGCGTATACGAGGGGAAGAGCAGGCAGACGGTCATGAGTCCCGCCGCTACCTGCGCGGCTAGTTTCTTTTTCGTGTTCATGATATTGGCTCCTCTCAGGGTGTCCATTATGGACACCTTACCTCTGCGCAGGCGCGCCCGTCGTCTTATTTGCACTCGGCGCTGCAGCGCCATCCTTATCCTTCGCGTTTTGTGCCGGCTTCACGTTGCCGGCTGTTTCTTCAATCCAATTAAAATCGGTAAAATACAAACCCAGGGGATTGGCTAAAAGAGCCTTTTTGTCTTTCGTGTCCAACGTCGTGACGGTAAACGTACCGGACATCGGCACGCTCTTCTTTTCCCCCGAGTTGATGTCGAAGATCATCTCCGTCCAACGCGCCTGATATGACGAGTTGGATCCGTCAATCGGCAGGATGGATGTGATGCTGACTTGTACCGTACGCCTGCCGAATTCCGCCGCCATTTGATCGGCCTTGACCAGAGATGTCATTTTCTCGGCGGAAGTCTTCGTCAAAAAGCCATAGGCCTTGTTCCAGTTATTTTTGTATACGACTGGATCCAGCGGCATGGAACGCGTGTCGACGATGAATTCCCCGATAAAATGCGTGATGACCTTCTCGTTTGGCGTGTACTTCACTTCGGAAATAGCTCCTGCCTTGCGCACCTCGCCGGTCGTCGAATCCACCTCAATGATCCATGGCTCGACCGTCGCCTTCGTCGACTCAAAGACCAGTCCGGCCGTCATGATGACCAGTGCCACGCCCAGGCATAGAGAGAGCCGACGCAAATTGTAGTTTTGAATGATGTAGCTGCCGTCGCGCTCGTCCCATATTTTCTTGCCGTATTCGCAAGGGTTCTCCGGTGCCTTTGTCGTGAACTGCTGCGGCGCTTTGAAGAAATCTGAGATCTTCAATCTATCCCCTCCTCGTTTACTTGATGACCTTCGTGATGTAGCGCAGCGGATCTTTTCCCGTCTGCAGGCAATACCGCAAGATTTTCGTCAAATTGATCTTGCCTGCATTGCGGCTCGTGTCATAAATGAGCCCGTGCAAGTAGACGGGAGACATATCCATGCTCCGCGCGCATTCGCTGACGTTGCCGTTGAATTCAAGGTTTAAGATCTCTTCGACGAACCGCTTTCGGTTGAATTCGACAAACGTCCAACGTATCTGCTCCCTTGATGCCATAATGACCTCTCTTATCTTGTATTTTTCTCAGACGATGTTTGCCCGGGAACGCCTTCACCTCCAATAAATGCAATTTTCGTCTGATAGTTCGACTTTGCTTGCGGCGATGCGTTCGCTTCCGGTTTCGGCTCCTGCGAGTTTGCCGCTTGCGCCGGCTGTCGTGCCGGAATGGCCGGAAGCGGCAAATTGCCCGCTCGAACCTGCCCCGGCACACCAGTCGAAACACGGGCTGTCTGGCGCAATGCATCCGAAGTCATTCCCGAAGCATTCGCACTGCTTTTTTCCGGCTCCGCAAACGGATACATCTGCGCAAGGCTTACACCTGTCGGACGGCTGCTCCGATCCGGCAGCACGGTCTGCGGCTCCGTTCGGGAACAAGGCCTCTCTATGCCTCGCACGAAAGCCGGCGCGGAAAAATATCCCAGAGAAACGGATAGACCGAGCAAGATGACAATTCCCCCGATGTTTCGTTTTCGTAAAAGCGTATCGATATTCATAGTCTTCTCCCCATTCAGGGTGTCCATAATGGACACCTTTTCTTAAATTTCAATGAGTTTCGGTCAGTGACGAGCACCTGCTGGTTATCGGTCGTGCAAGGTGTCCATAATGGACACCTTTTCTGAAAATCTTATTAACGAAAATAATCTTGCAGCGTGTCCATAATGGACACCTTCTATTTTGTATAGATCTTATACTGGATGACCGTCTGCACACCGCCATCTACCAGATTAAAAGACAGGTAGCGGAACCCTAAGAGCGCATCGTTCGCTTGGAAATTCTCCAAAAAGCCGGCGGTGTCCACCCATGAACCGCTCAGATCCAACTGATAGATGATACCGGTTTCATCGGTGGAAACCATTTTCAGGTTGAGAATTTGCAGCTCATGACTTTGAACCAATGCCATGATGTCTTGCAATACATAGCCCGCCTGTTCCTTTTGTACCGGCCGATAGGGTTCTTGGTTCACGATGGCCGCCTCGCGGTTGAAATTGTCGATTCGCGCCTGCATGGCCTGCGCTTCGCGCATATCGTCGGCAGTCGAAAGCGCTATCCTGAAAAGGACACTGGACAGGATAACAAAAGCTGCCAACAACAGAATGGCTAAATCCCTGTATCGCCTCACTCCTTTTCCGCTCCTTTCGGTACGACAACTTGCGCCGTGACGCCCGTCGTGTTCTGCTTGATTTCCGTAATATGGATTTCACGGAAAGGTTCATAGGCGGACAGGCTGTCGATGTAGTTTTGGACGGCTTCACGGTTCTGCGCATGCAGATCCATATGGACGTAGTCGCCGCCGCCGAGGTCACCGATGCTCACTTTGACAAAGTTTACGTTTTGCGGTTTAAAGGTGAGCAACGTTGACATGGCTTCGACCGGATGCTGATTTTCTACACGCTGCAAATTCAGACGATGGATTTCGGTTTCGACTTGTTCCTGCTCCTGGGTTGCATAATGATATTCATTAATCGGCAACTCCGGATGAGCTGCAAAAAGCTTTACGAAGCCCCCCAGCTCAAACGCAAGCAGAATGCCCAAAACGACGGACAGCTTGCGCCACAAGTGCCATTTCTCCTCTTGTATCCTCTCCATGTTCTTCTCCTTTAATCAAACGGATCTAATCGGATGGCTCGGAACCGGATCACGGACAGATCCAGTGTGCCGTAATAGCGCCCGTCAAAGCTGAAAGGATGCTCCGTCACGGGCAGGAATCTTCCGGGTTCTACGACATGCATTCCTTGCCCCACATTCGGCAAAGTCCGACCTTCGCCATCGGTTTCATGTACTTGCCCGATGTATTTGCCGTTTGCGTAGAACCCTTGCTGCGCATCTATTTCATAGACCTCTCCCGGCATGGCTCCTACTTTTTTCAGAAGCACGGCAGAAGGGTTCAGCCAGCCTCGTTCCGTCGCAAGCTCTTTCATGTCTTCCGGCGGGGCAAAGCCTACAATATCGCCGTCCTTTACTTCTCCCGCCGGAAGCATGAGGTACCAGCCCGTCTGAAGGCTCGGCGTATGATTATAAACCAAAACCTGCGGCCAAGGGATCGGCGCATGCCACAGTAGGAAACAGCAGCTTATCGCCGCCAGTGTCGCTATAAGGATGCGGATTTTTTCTTTTCTCGTCTTCTTTTCTCTCGCACGCATTCTCCTCGTCCCTTCTTGCAGTAATAATTATAGAGCGGCGCAAAGCAGGAAAAACACAAAGATATTCATGAACAGTTCTTTTAAAAAACAACAACAACATAGAAAAAGAGCTGCCCGCACCCGCATTAAAAATGTGAGCGCACAGCAGCTCCGCTGATTACTGCCAAAGAGGCCGATTATAATGCTGCGAAATGAATTTCTCCAGCTGCTTCCATGCCATTCCGACCGATACGCCGGTTCTTTTCGCCAGAGTTTCGATGGATGCGAAACGATCCGCAAGTCGCGCTTTAACGATGGTTTCCATGATGTTTTTCGGTTCTGCGGTTGCCAAGACTTGCAAAGATCGGCCGGCTTTTTCATAGACGATTTGTCGCTCTCTTAATTCGTGCAGCGTGTCCGGATCGATATCCAAATCGTGTTGGCTTAAAAAATCAATATACTCGCGAAGCACATCTGCCAGTGTGGAAACCTTGCGGATGGAAAACGCATCCTTTCTCGGCAGTTTGAAAAAGAGCAATTCGGCCATCTCTGTAAAAATAGATCGCCGCCAGTATTGCAAGGTCGTCGGAACGGTATTCAGTTTTAGGCCGATGTTCAGTTCCGGCGTGTTCTTCTTGTATTTCTCGTACAGAAACTGCCGCTCCTGTTCATTCAGATCCTGCAAGACGGCTTCTATCAATCGATTATTATGCTGCTCTTTCATGCTTCGGGCAACGATCCTCATATGATTTTCCCCGGAAAGTTCTGTTTTGCAGGCAGACCGGATTTGTTTTTGTTCAGCGCCGAACATATCTTTTTCGTAATAGTGCAGGAGTGCGGTTGCGGCGATATATTCCCGCAGATTCGGCTTGTTTTTCTTCAGCCGGAAATTGGCGGTTGCTTTCTCTTGCATTGGCTTTTCCTCCTATTCTTGTTCCCACAAAAGCAACGGATCGACATACTGCCAGCTGCCGTCCTCCGCTCGAACAATGTATTCCAGATGCAAATGCGGCCCGGTAGAGCGTCCCGTACTGCCAACCAGGGCGATGATTTGCCCGGCAATCACTCCTTCGCCGACAACGACAAAGACATCGCTGCAATGCCCGTAGCGCGTGTAAGCATCCAGCTGGGGATGGTAGAGCAGCACCTGATTGCCGTAGCCGTCGCCGTTATCTCCTGCATCCGCTACCACGCCGTCAAAGAGCGCCGGAATGCCGGCACCGTATTCATAGCCTAAATCTACGCCGGTATGAAAGCGCCACTCTCCGGTGTACGGGTCTTCACGCCAGCCGAAGGGCGATGTTACCGGCAGATCCTCCGCCATGGCCGAAAGCGGAAGCATGCTGATGATGATCAGCAAAAGGACTGCGGTGACATTTTTCAAATAGTTTCCCTCCATTCGGGAAGGTGTCCATTATGGACACCTTTTCTTGGAATATGATTAGTCTTAAGTCTGCCTCTCGTTTACGCGGTTTGTTGCCTCGAGATCCGAAATTCTTTGCGTCAATCGCCGGATTATCTGACTCTCTTTCAGCAACGCATCGACGCTGACTGTGTCAAAAAAGTACGCAGGCGGCACCTCGAGAAAATCTGCCATAAGCTGCAGCGCTTGATGAGAAATATGCATCTTGCCTTGTTCCCAGCGCGTGATTGTGCTATGGCTTACGCCCAGCTCCTTCGCCATGCCGCGGATTGTCAACCCTCGCGATATGCGCAGGCGCTTTACTTTGGCGGCGAAGCTGTCCGGATTATTTTGCTTCTTTGCGTCTTTTTCCGACAATGGTTTCTCCCTCCTCGTCGACGATCAACATGGTTCGCAATTCGCCTTGCAGAAATGACAAGTATTCCAAAAGTCCCAACAGACTGCGGCGCTCTTCCGCGCCGGCCGGATGATAGAGCATCCCCTTGGCAATCTTGCGCAAGTAGGTTTTGGCCACATCTTGGAATTCTTCGATGTCATCCGCTATGGACGCAATGCGTCCATAGCGCATCACATTCTGCAGTGCACGGTTCTCTTGCTCAAGTTCGCGTAGGCGCTGTTTGGTCTTCTTGTAGTCCAGGGGTTCGACGGATATGATCTTTTGCACGGTGTAGACTTTTTCTGTCAACCAATGCTCTTTCTCCGCTTGCAGTTCTGCCAGTTGCGCCTTAAGGGTTTCAATTTCTTTCGCATCTTCTGCTCCCATGGGAGATCCCCCCTTTTTTTCCAAGCTCTTTCTTGCTTTGCTGCAAGCCTTTTGCCAAGGTGTCCATAATGGACACCTTTTCTTAGAATATGATTAAAATATAGCTCGTTGCTTATGTTTGCGGGCATCCGTTCCGCAAACGTCCAAGTAATTCCCGAAGAGCCGGTGGTGGCGGTGCGACATTTTCCTGCGCCTCTTCCCGTTCGAGCGCTCTTTGCCGCGCTCTTTCCATGTGCGTCTCCAGCACCTGCTTGCGGCGTTCGGCTTCTTCTTGCCGGGCTTTTTGATACTTCGCTTGCTCCGTTTCCGGTGTTCGTACCGGCGTATGGACGTAGGCTCGTTTGAGTGCGGTCACGAGCCAGCCGGCTGCGTTGCGGATCGGTTTGCGCTGATCGGCGAGCTGCATCATCTTCGCCTTTTCCCGCACGGCACCTTCGCCGTATTCTTGGACGCATTGCACCGTCACCGCCTCCGGGATGTTGAGCGCGGTGCAAAATGCAATCAAGTCATCAGCAACAACGAGCTGCTCTTCGGTCAGCGAGCAGTCGGATGAATCTTGACTTTTTGACGTTTCTCTGCAAGGTGTTGTTGTTTCTGCGGTAATCTCTGTGGTAATCTCTGTTGTTTTCGCGCGCGCGCGCGAGGGAGTGTCTGAAAGCCGCGTCGCCATTGGCTTTCGGGGGTGTTCAAAATGATTTTTGGGATTAGTCAAATTGAGCGATGCCCGCTGTTCAATTTGACTAACGCCCTCCTTCATTTTGGCTAATCCGATGCGGTCAATTTGATTATCTGTGGCGATATGGTCAAAATGATTTTTCGCGTTGCTTGATTTGCATAATCCGATGTGTTCATCTTGAATAGTTCGTATCGATCCTTCGCATATTTCATCCTGTAACAACGCTTCCTCGGGAGGTTCTTCTCGAGCATCTTTGACATCTTCCGGAAGTTCATCGCCGGCTTTCGGTTTTAAAGGCACGGTTACAAAGACAACCTTTCTTCCCTGTTCCTCTGCTTGCCGCATGCTTTCCTGCGCCTGTTCTCGAGCGATTTCTTGGCTGAGTGCGTCCATGCAGTCATAATCAATGGTATAGATCTTCTTGCGGTCGAATCCTTCGCCGTACCACATGGAGAGCAGCAGGCCTCTTTCCTCGAGGTTGCCGATGGCCCGCCGTATCGTGCTCTCGGACAAAAAGGAGAGCTGTTTCTGCCACTGCTTGATCGTGTTGTAGATCCAGTGGCGGCCGTATTGATCGATGATACCGGCGTCACGCGTGATCCAATAATGGATCTGCTGCAGGAAAATCGCTTCGTTTACGCCGATCTTCGCGGCAAGGCTCGGCAGCAGAATAAGCCCGGGTTCTGGCAGGATGTAGTTGGATTTATAAGACATGACCGTGTCCCTCCCTATTCTGTGTATGTTTACAGGCAATGCCGGTTCGGTCGTTCAAACGCTGCCTCATTGATCGCATAAGACAGTGTTTGATCCATCGGCTTTGGATTGCAAACCGCTGTGAAAATCAGGTTTTGCTCCTCCAGCTTTTTTATGATTCGCTGTATGGTACTTATTGACCAAAAGGGAAAATGTTGTCGCCACGATAGCAGCGTACTGCGGATCCAGTATCGTCCCTCTGCATCCGCATAGCCTGCGCCCCAATTCCTTAGACTATGCAGGCGATGCAGGAAAATGGCTTCGTTCAGTCCGATCTCCACGGCAAGCCATGGCGATACGACTAATAAGTCCTCCTGAAATATGTTTGTCATATCATCCGCCTCACTTTAAGCAATCTTTCAAATGCTTGAAAATCATCTGGATGGCCGCTTGCCGAAGTTTCCATTGTTCGACTCCCATTGCGTTGTTCGCTTCTTTGCAGTCGTCAATATGGCTTTGTACGGTTCGATCCAGGTCGAACAGTTCACCTCGCAGCCATTGCTCCGGATTCAGCCATTTCTCCGAATTCAGTACCGCATGTACTGCCGGGCGTTCCTCTTCCTCCGCAGGGGGAGCGGACGCTGTGTTTTCCTTTTCCGACGATTCGTCGCCATGAATGAAGGGAAGCCGGTCTTGCCCTTGTGCTTCCAACACTCTTTCTATGGGGATTTCCGCCTGCCCCGTTTTCTGCCCGGTCTGTCCCGTTTCGTGCCCTGTTTGTCCCTGCTTTTCTTGTCCCGCTTTGACACGCTGCACCGCCTCGACCGTCGGGCGCTCTCCTTTTTCCTTGATGGCCGTAAGCGCCGTATCCTGCTCATCTTTCTCCAACTTGGACAGCTCGGCGGCTGCGGTGGCCGTTATGCGTCCTTCTTCCACGGCCTCTTTGGCCGTGTCGGACAGCTTGCCGATCGCCTCCTTGCGCGCGAGCGTTGTTTCCGATATGCCGAGAATGTTCGCGAAAAAAGTTCGGAACTTGCCGGCAGTTTCGCCGTGTTCTTTTTGGTGCTCGTAAATTTTCCGAATGATCGGTTTGACGAGTGCGATTTCCGCCGCTTCTTCGACCGGGGATAGATTCCGTCGCGATCCCTTGTTCGGAAACACGATGTTCAGCGTTTCCATCTCGTCGTCATCGATGATCTCTTCCAAGGGATTCACGATTTCCCGCGTGATTGTCGGCACGCGCGGATCGTCGGTCATACCGTGCTCAAGGCGGTACATCTGCGCGAGCCGGCGCCGATGTCCGCTCAAGATCATGTATTTTCCTTCCTCCTCCGGGAGAGGCTTTACGATCAGCGGCTCGATGCGCTGCGTGAGATCGATCATGGCCGCTAGTTCATCAATGTTGTCCGTCCGATAGGCTTCGTTTTTGGGATTGGGCATCAGATCTTGCACGTTACGCATGACGATCTGTTCTGCAAGGTGTCCATTATGGACACCTTGCGGAAGGGGCTGCGAATTCTGATTCAAGAGCTTTGCAATGAGCGAGGGGGATTGTTTTTTCATGTCACATGCCCTCCATGAGTTCGCGTAAAAATTTCACCAAGTCACATGAGAACCCGCAATTCGGCGAGTACTCGAAAATGGCTTGCTGTTCCTCCGCCGCCGCTTCGGGCTTATCCTTCGTATAGCGAATGCGCGACCGAAACAGCGGGATGTCCTTGCGCAGCTTCGCGAGGATCTTGAAGCCGTGCGGGGTCATGGAAAACTTGTTGAGCAGGCAGCCGCGGAACCGCAGCTGCGGATTATAGCCTGCCTGTATCGCGTTGATATAGGTGATCATCTGTTCCACGCCACGAAGGCCGTACATATCCGGCGTTGTGACGATGATTACCTCATCGCTCGCGACGAGTGCGTTGATTACACTCGCGTTGATCGATGGCGGGTTGTCGATCAGGCAGATGTCATACATCTCGTCAATACTCTGGAGAGCATCCTTCAAGATCGACTGCTGGACGATGGTTTCGTCCTTGATGACGGCCATGTTGGCCTCGAGCAGTCGTTCATCGCTCGGCAGCAGGTCAATCAGGGAATAACGCGTCTTGGATAGGCACGCCCGGATGTCCGCCCCGGTCAAAACATCTGCCAGTCCCGACTCCGCTCGAGCACCGAAGAACTGCGTCGCGTTGCCCTGGTCGTCGTTATCGACGACCAGCACGCGCAAATCGCAGCTCTCTGCGAAAGCGTAAGCAAGGTTTACCGTGATCGTCGTCTTGCCTACGCCGCCTTTTTTGTTGATGAGTGACATGGTTTTCATAAAAAATCATCCTTTCGCTTGTATGATGCGCGAAAGTCTGCTATACTAACCGTGGAGAGGGTTTGTATAGCAAACCTAACGTCGCGGGCTCACGTCCGCGGCGTTTTTTTATACCTCGAGAAACCGCTGCTCGAAAAAGCGGCGGTTGACCTTGCCGCGAAGCGTGAGCTTCCCCTGCTTGCGCATTTGCTCATTCAGCTCGCGGACGATCTGGTACGCCTTCGATACCGAAATCGCGCAAATCTCCGCAATCTCCGGTGCTGTGATAAAGCTGCTCATCGCCTTCTTGTTGCCCTTCGGTACGGTTGGCATTGTTATTCCCCTCCCTTTTAATCTTCCAGAAGTTTGTACCACTGCTCCGGAAAATCCAAAATCAATATCAACTGCACTACAACGAGCCGCAAGCTATGCGCCTGCGGCTTTTTTTCATCCATATTCCTGTTCGATTTTCATGGCTCCCCTGAAATCTCCCAGGGAAACATCCAGGGCAAAAAACCACTCCCACTCACGTACTTCGCCGTCATGGAGCACGCGCTCGAAGATGTCGAACGCAGCTTCTTCCATTGCGGCGAAGTTCGCGAAATGATCCGCGCCGGTGAAGTTGCCTTCTTCTTGGTTCTTTTCGACAGCATCCCAGTAGCCGCTCGTGCCATCCGGCATAGCGGCCAAAAATTCCTGCGCTGTTTCCCTGTCCCACTTGCTGATTGCACGTGTGCCGCGGTAGTAGGCACGCTCTGCAACATATTCCTCTTCTTCCTTCTCCACGCGCGCCGTTTCCGTCATTTGCAGTTTTGCCATTTTGCATTCCTCCTTTTACCGTAATGACGGGCGTTTTATATCACCAATTACGCCATTTGGTTGTTAAATAGGTCGGAAAAAAGTGTTTCCATTGGAATCCCGCTATCTAATTCGAGCTGCTTCATTGTGAGAACGTTAGGCGCTGCCTCACCGTTCTCCCACTTGCACCACGCCTGCTGGCTCACACCATAGCGCTTTCCCATATGCGCTTGGCTCGCCTCTCCGCGATATGCAACCAAAAATTTTCTTTTCATTGCTTCACCTCCCGAGAACAACCATTTGTTGTAATTCTAAATATACAACCATAAGCTGTATTTGTCAACAGAAAAACAACTTTATTTCGTTTTATATCAACAACCACTAATTGTATAATAGATGATGGAGGTGTCCTGTATGTTGTCAAATCGCTTAAGAGAATTACGTATCAATCATCAAATTTCACAGGCGGAATTGGCAAACCTTTTAGGTATTACTCAACAGGCAGTTGGTAAATGGGAGCGAGGGAAGGCTTCTCCTGATTACGAATCTTTAATCAGAATTGCCATATTATATGATGTGACAACGGACTACCTCCTCGGACGTACCGACGATCCTACGCCTCCACAAACACAAAAAGAAAAGACTCCTTCCGAGCAGGAAGAAGTCTTGCGGGATTTGGACGGCATTACGCCGGAAATGGCGCTGGAAGTCCGGCAATATATTGGTTATCTGAAACATAAGAACGAAGCGGCCAACGCGCTCGGGAAAAAAACGTAGCTCCTTTTTATCCGGCCGCCTTAAGCGCTGGATAAAGCTGCATCGGAGGTAACCAGGGCTTGAAAATCATGTGCCAGCGTGCATCGCGATTTTTATATTGCACTCCGGGTATAAATGATAGGAACAGGCTTTGAGCGCGTTATCATTTCCTTTTCGTTCCGCTTTGCTCCACTGCAAGAAAAACATAACGCTTTTGCTCAAATCCTGTTCCTTTGAACTGCTTGCTTCGCAGGAAACATCAGTATCCGCAAAAATCGCTTCTACTCATGCTTCCTGCTACCGCCTCCCCACCCGCCACCATAAGAAGATCAAGGTGTCCATAATGGACACCTTTTGGGAAAAGTTCATTTGAGAATCAAGAAGCAGAAGGAGTTATTATGTCCGTACACAAAGATGTGAAACGCGGAACATGGTTTGCAAAGATTAAGTACACAGATTGGGCCGGAGAGAGAAGAGAAACAACGAAACGCGGCTTCGCAAAAAAGAAGGATGCTCTGCTTTTCGAGCAGGAGTTCTTGCGCCAAAAAGCAGGTTCGCCGTCTATGAAATTTAAGGATCTGTATGCGCTCTATATGGAAGATCTAAAGCCGAGAATCCGCGCAACGAGTTATCAGTGTAAGGAATATCTTTTTACCAGCAAGCTTCTCCCCTTCTTCGGCCATATGGCCTGTGACGAAATAACGCCTGCACAAATTCGCAAGTGGCAAAACGAGCTTGTCAATCAAAATTATCGACCAACTTATCTGAGAATAATCAACAACCAACTCACTGCCATCTTTAATTTTGCTGTAAAATATTACGGCCTACCATCCAATCCTGTCAAACGTGCCGGCAGCATGGGGAAATGTCATGCAGATGCCATGCAGTTTTGGACGGTAGAGGAGTTTCAAAAATTTATCGCCAGCGTAAAGAACCCTGCATATAAAACGATTTTCTCTTTGCTTTTTTGGACAGGCATGCGCATCGGAGAAGCCCTTGCTTTAAACTATAATGACTTTGACTTCCACAAGCAGTTGGTGCATGTAACGAAAAGCTATGCTAAAGTGAATGGGCATGATTTAATTGGTCCACCGAAAACTCCCAAAAGCGTTCGTGATATTACCTTGCCCTCCTTTTTGAGTGCCGAGCTTCAGCTATTTATTCGTTCACTAGGGACGATCAATCCAACTGCTCGATTATTTGAAACATCTAAAAACACGTTGGGAAACGAGCTGAAACACGCCGCCGCATTGGCCGGTGTTAAAAAGATCCGCCTGCACGATCTTAGACATTCTCATGCATCATATTTGATTCATCGAGGTGTGCCTATCCTCGCTGTATCAAAAAGGCTGGGGCATGAAACAATAGAAACGACCTTGCGCACATACGCTCATCTCTACCCACAAGAACGCGATATTGTATTGGACGCAATAGAAAATGATCCCCTAACAAATAAGGGGTCATTCGGCGGTCACACGCAATTAGATAAGCCTTAGAACCCTTTATTTTCAAGGATTCTAAGGCTTATATTCGTTATTCTACGCGATTCGTCTTCTTTTGTATAGTCAAAAAACGCGTGCAGCGTCGAAATGCTGCACGCAGAAGCACATCTCCGTCAGTCGCGCGAAAAGCCGCCGCTTGCCTCCCTTGCTGCTCTTTCCAACGCTCCAAGTTCGCCTTCCTCGGTCAGCACATAGAGCATGTCGCCCGCCTTGAGCATGAGGCTGCCCTGCGGCAAAAGCTCGACCGTACCGCGCCGCACATTCATGACGTGACCGTGCGCTCCCCAGTCGATCGCAGAGACGCACCGCCCCTCCATCGCGCTTCCCGCTGCGACGCAAAGCTCCGCCATGACGCGGCGGCGCGAGCCTCTCGCTCCCTGCCCGCGCGAACGCTCGTAAAGCTCGTCGTAGATGGGGCGGCCACCCGTGAGATCGTTGACGAGCGCAGCGCAGGCGGCGACGCAGACGACGGCGAGCAGGTGCTCGAAAGAGCCGGTGATCTCCATGATGAGGAGGCTCGCCGTCAGCGGCGCCTTGATGCTTCCCGCGAAGAAGCCTGCCATGCCGAGGACGACGAAGGTCGGGCAGAGCGCCGCGGGCAGAGCGCCGAGCGCAACTGCCGCCGCAGAGAAGAGCGCACCCGAAAGCGCACCGAGGACGAGGACGGGCAGAAAGATGCCGCCCGGCACGCCCGAGCCGTAGCAGAAGACCGTGAAGAGGAACTTGCCGAGGAAGATGACGAGGATCGCGCCGAAGACGAGCGGCTCCTGCACCATGCGGTTGACGAGAAAGTTGCCGCCCGAAAGGATCTCAGGCAGCAAGAAGCCGAGAACGCCCGCCGCGAGGAACGGAATCGCCGTGCGAAAGCCGAGAGAAGGCACGAAGCGCCCCCAGGTGTCGAGCGCGAGGCAGAGCACGCGGTTGAAGAGCCTGCCGAGCGCACCCGAGAATACGCCGAGCAGGAAGAGCAGCAGATACGCGCCGCCGAGCGGCACGGCGGGCACGGAGCCGACGGCGAACATCGGGCCGACGCCGAAGATCTCCTGCGTCACGAAGCCCGCGGCGATGGCAGAGCCGAGGACGCCCATGAGCATCTGCGGCGAGAAGTTCTTCGCCAGCTCTTCGAAGGAAAAGACGAGGCTCGCCAAAGGCGCGTTGAAGATGGCGGCGAAGCCTGCGCCAGCACCCGCCGTCAGAAGGAATCGCTCCTCGGCGCGCGAACGCCCGGCCGCGCGGCTGACGCCCGCCCCCACGCAGGCGCCGATCTCCACGCTCGGGCCGCCGCGCCCGAGCGACAGTCCCGCGCCGATGCCGAGCACGACGCTGGCGAACTTGCCGAAGAGCACGCGCGCCCAGCGCAAGTGACTGTCGCCGCGCAGGACGCCCTTGAGGTCGGGGATGCCGCCGCCGCCGACCATGGAATCGAGCTGCATGAGATACCGGACGACGACGGAAAGCGCAAGGAGCGCGAGAAAATACCCCGCCGTCCAGAGCGGCGAAGCATCGCGCAGGAAGTCATAGAGCACGGGACGCAAATGATCGGCGCTTTCCAAGAGCCAGTGATAGAGCGCGATGACAGCGCCCACGAGGACGCCGATCAGAAGCCCGTCGGCGAAGAGGCGCAGGCGAAAGAGCGCGGGCTGTTTCACATAGAGAAGCGCACGCTCGATATTTTTCGGCATCGTATCTTTCCCTCCCAAACGAAAAGCCGCGCAGCCTCAAAGGATGCGCGGCTCTTGACGCTTGCTCAAAACGGCTCGCTTATGGGCGCTCCGTCACGCCAAGCCAAAGGCGAACACCGTCCGCGCCTGCCACTTCTTGCCCGAGCGCAAAATCGGCTGCGGGAAGTTTGCATGATGCACGGCGTCGGGGAAGACCTGCGCTTCGAGCGTGAAGCCTGCGCGCGGAGCGAATGCCGCGCCCGCCTTGCCCGCGAGCACGCCGTCGAGATGGTTGCCCGAGTAGAACTGCACGCCGGGCTGCGTCGTGTAAGCGTGCATGTGGATGCCAGTCTTTTCAGCATAAGCGTGGGCGAGCTTATGGAGCGTCTTGTAGTCGACGGGGCACGCGGCGTCCTCGCCGAGACCAAGCTCCTTCGCCTCTTCTTCAGCGGGCGTTTGGTCGAGCACGAAGTTGTGGTCGTAGCCGCCCGCCCAGCGCATCTGGCTGAACGGCGCGTCGATGCGTGCGCCGATCTCCTTCATCTCACGGAAGTCGAGCGGCGTCCCTTCGACGAGCAGGATGCGCCCGTCGGGAATCAGCTCGTTGTCCGTCGGCGTGTACTTCTCGGCGAAGATGCGGATCTTATGGTCGAGCACCGAGCCGGAGCTGAAGCCTTCGAGATTGAAATACGTATGATGCGACGGATTGCAGATCGTGTCGCCGTCCGCCTCCGCTTCATAGGAAATGACGAACTCGTTCTTCTCGGAGAGCGCATACGTCACGGCGAGCTTCAAGTCGCCCGGGTAGCCGCCCTCGCCCGCAGGACTCAGGTAGCGAAGCACAAGCGCCCCGTCCTTTTCTTCCGCCGCCCAGACCTTCTTGTCGTAGCCGCCCAAGGAGCCGCCGTGCAGATGATTCCTGCCCTCGTTGCACTCCAAGACGTACTTCTCGTCGTCGATCGGCAAATCGCCGAAAGCGATGCGCCCCACGGAGCGCCCGACGATCGCGCCGAAATACTTGTCGTCCGCCTCGTAGCCTTTGAGATCATCGTAGCCGAGCGCCACGTCGATGCTCTTGCCCTCTCTGTCGGGCACGATGAGCGACTGCACGCGCGCGCCGTAGTCCATGATGCGAGCCCTCATGCCGCCGCTGTTCTCCAACGTATAAAGCGTGATGAGCCTGCCGTTCTTCAGCTCGCCGAACGCTTCCTTCGTGATCTTCGCCATCTGCTATCACCTCCCTGCTTCTTTCTCTATGAGTGCCGTAAAATCCTCCCTCGCCATAGGTTTTGCAAAATAATATCCTTGAATCTTGTCGCAATCGATGCTCGACAAGAAATCGATCTGCGCCTTCGTCTCCACGCCCTCGACGACGACGCTCATCTTGAGATCGTGCGCCATCTCGACGACGCGCCGCAAGATGGTGGGCGCGCGCTCAGAATCTTCGAGATTTTGCACAAATCCCATGTCGATCTTCAGAATATCGACCGTCACGTTCTTGAGCATGTTGAGCGAGCTGTAACCGCTGCCGAAATCGTCCATGAGGATCGTGAGGCCGATGTCGTGCAGCCGTTTCAGGACGCTTAAAAGCTGCACCGGATTGTCCGTATAGGCGGACTCCGTAATTTCCAAGCGCAGGAGCGAAGGATCGAGCCCGTACTTCTGCAGAAGGCCGACGACCGTATCGC
>ERZ773063.193-NODE-193-length-41900-cov-5.093153_pt1 | contig 41900 bp, 54 predicted proteins | sample MGYA00580625_ERZ773063 | MGnify/ENA primary metagenome ERZ773063 (study PRJEB29015, sample SAMEA2738022) | human oral metagenome | biome: human oral; feature: human-associated habitat; material: dental | place: China | collected 2042 ... | reverse complement strand
CTGGCACGAGCGCGACATCTCGCACTCCTCCGTCGAGCGCGTCATCCTGCCCGACAGCACGATCAATGTGGACTACTGTCTGCACAAGCTGACCGGCATCGTGGACAAGCTCCTCGTCTACCCGGACGCCATGCTGCACAACATGAACCGCACGGGCGGTCTCATCTACAGTCAGCGCATCCTCACGGCACTCGTCAACAAGGGCATCCTGCGTCAGACTGCCTACGTCTGGGTGCAGCGCAACGCCATGAAGCGCTGGCTCGACAAGGAGGACTTCCGCACGAACGTCGAGAAGGACGCCGACATCTCCGCCCACCTCACAAAGGAGGAGATCGACGCCTGCTTCGACTATCAGTACTTCCTGCGGAACATCGATAACATCTTTGCACGATTTGATCTCTAAGGAGAAGAAATAAGGGGGACTCATTATGTCAACCATCGTTATTACGGGTACGCAGTGGGGCGACGAGGGCAAAGGGAAAATCGTCGACTACCTCGCGAGCAAGGCAGACACCGTCGTCCGCTATCAGGGCGGCTGCAACGCGGGACACACCGTCGTCGCGGCAGGCGAAGAGTATAAACTCCGCCTTCTGCCCTCAGGCATCCTCTACAAAGGCACGCACAACATCATCGCGAACGGCGTCGCCTTTGACCCCGAGGTCTGTCTGCAGGAGATGGACGCCATGGCGGCGCGCGGCATCGACACATCGAACATTCGCATCTCCGACCGTGCGCACGTCGTCATGCCCTACCACCGACTGATGGACGGCATCGGCGACGCCCAGCGCGGCGCAGACAAGATCGGCACCACGGGACGCGGCATCGGCCCCTGCTACATGGACCGCGACGACCGCATCGGCATCCGCGTCTGTGACCTCATGGAAAAGGATGAGTTCGCGAAAAAGCTCAAAAAGAACCTCGACAACAAAAACGCAGAGCTCGCCGCCGTCTACCACCATGAGCCCCTTGACTATGACGAGGTGCTGAAGGAGTATCAGGGCTACGCCGAGCGTCTGCGCCCGCTCGTCACCGACACCATCCCCCTCATCAACGAGGAGATCGCCGCGGGGCGCAAAATTCTCTTCGAGGGCGCACAGGCGACCATGCTGGACATCGACTACGGCACCTACCCCTACGTCACCGCCTCACACCCCATCTCGGGCGGCGTCACCATCGGCGCGGGGGTTGCGCCGAAGAAGATCGACAAGGTCGTCGGCGTCGTCAAGGCATACTGCACGCGCGTCGGCGAGGGTCCCTTCCCCACAGAGCAGCTGAATCCCATCGGAGAGAAACTGCGCGAGGCGGGGCATGAGTTCGGCACCGTCACGGGGCGTCCGCGCCGCACCGGCTGGCTCGACGCCGTCGTCGTCCGCCACGCGGGGATGCTCTCGGGCATCGACTACATGGCGGTCACGCGTCTCGACATCCTTGACGGCTTTGACGAGATCAAGATCTGCACGGGCTACAAGTACAGGGGAGAGCTCCTCAAGGGCGTTCCCGCAAGCCTCAACGTCCTCGCCGAGGTCGAGCCGGTCTATGAAACCTTCCCAGGTTGGAAGACGGACATCTCCGGCATCCGCAGCTACGGCGACCTCCCCGAAAAGGCACGTAACTACCTCGAGCGCATGGCAGAGATCACGGGCATCGCCCTCGGCATCGTCTCCGTCGGCCCCTCGCGTGAGCAGACCATCGTCCTTGCAAACGACTTGTTCTAAGAGAAATAGAAAAAACGGCACGGTATGAATCATCTCATATCGTGCCGTTTGACTTATTCAGATGTCCACTGGAGGATACACACAGATGATAAATACTCAACCATCAGCAGCAGCATCAACTAATGCCAAAGAAATCCCCGCAGAAGAGCGAAATCATCTCACCCGTATGATCGATATCGCAATTACAGAAGCTGAGCAGGAATATACCTCATGAATGGAATCCTGATGGACGCATCTCATACACTTCTCTCGCTGCGAAACAAACATTTTGGATAAGCTATTTTTCTCATCTCTTGACGGAATAGGTACTTCTTTTACTGTGCCGACTCCACCTTATCCAGTTTCAGTGAGTATCCCATGATATCTCCGACTTCCTTTATCGTCCCATACACCGTGACATTCTGCCCCTTTTTCAATGCCAGAATAGCATCTTTTAGTTCCTTATTCTTAGCATCTACATCACAACGAATGTGAATCATCGTGTACTTTGCTGCTGTGCCATCAATGGTAATATACTTCACATCCGAATCAATATTACCGATATGTCCACCAATGATCTTTACTGCCTTTCCCTTATAATTTTGATTCGCAGAGGCAGCATTATCCTTTGCTTCACTGAGCAGCACATTGATATCCGCCTCTGCGTATTCCTTCTGTTTTTCTTGCTGCTGTGTGGTAGTGGTTGAATTCCCCTTGTTCGCATTGTCTGACTTATCCTTTCCACCGCCACCGCAAGCACCAATCAAGCTGACGACGACAACAATACCGACCAACCCTAAGAGCGCCTTCTTGAACTTCCCCATAACAAACATCTCCTTTGCAACTTAAAGCATAGTGTTTCTCATCCATATCTATTAATTCCACCCCCCTTCATATTCCTGCTTAATATTAAAATATTTTTGAAGCTTTTCTACGAAAAACAGGTCAACGGCATGAAACGCAGCCGTTGACCTGTCTTTTATTTTTCGTTCTACTCCGCCACCGTGAACCCCGCCGCGCGGAAAAACTGCCGATAGGCCTCCGCCTTCTTCTCGAGCTTCATCGGATAGGCGCGTGAGGTGGACGGCAGACGCGTGACGAGGAGCTCACGACCGCCGCAGCGCGCGGAAACGGTCTCGCCCGTCTTGACATCCTTGCCCTTCTTCTCCGCCGTGAGCAGATCAAAGAGGATCTCCGTCGCCTTGCCGCCCGTCGTGCAGATGCGGCGGCACTGTGGGATCTGCGCCAGAATCTCGGGCAGCTCCACCGTCTCCACGACCTTCAGATAGGCGTCGGACGCATTGCCGTGCGTGCGGATGGCGCGCCGCACGCCGGGACATGAGCCGATGCCGCGCTCCGTGAGAAACGCCTTGATGCGCTCCGCATCAAAAGCCTTCTCCCCCGGCACCTGAAAATGTGCCGCATCACCGAAGAATACGAGCCCATAGACGCGCCACATATCGTTCTGAAAGTTCGGGTAGTGGAATGCCATCGCCCGCTTTTCCTTTGCCGGCGGAAAGCTCCCCATCATCAGCACTGTCGCCTGCGGCGGCAGAAACGGCGGAAACGGCCGCAGCTCGACATCCTGTTCGTCCGTCACTGTGTTTTCTTCATGCGTGGTTTTTTTATTCCTCATTGTCTCCCCGCCCCTTACAGCAGCCCCAATGCATGCTGAACGATAAGCGACGTCACCGCCACTGCTGCCCAGCACACCATCCCGAGAGCAAGCGGCCGCGCCCCATTCTTTACGAGCGACGGGAGATCCGTGTTCAGCCCGATCGCACTCATCGCGAGCACAATCGCGAACTTTCCGAGCATCCCCAGCCCATGCGAGAGCTCTGCGGGGAGAATGCCCGTCGTATTCACGATGCACGCGACGATGAAGTAGAGCACGAACATCGGAAAGATGCGCCGAAGAGAGAACCCTGCGCCGCTCTTTTTCGCCCCGCGCATCACGAGCAGCGCGAAGAAGAGGCAGACCGGCACGATCATCAGCGTACGCGTCAGCTTCACAATCGTCGCATACGCGCCCGCATCGTGACTGTACGCATAGCCTGCCGCAACCACGGACGACGTATCGTTGATCGCCGTGCCTGCCCACATGCCAAAGCCCTGATCGGACATCCCCATCGTGTGCCCGAGGAACGGAAAGAGAAAGACCGCAATCACGTTAAAGAAGAAAATCGTCGCAATCGAGATCACCACATCCCGATCCTTTGCCCCGATCACAGGGGCAACCGCCGCAATCGCCGAGCCGCCGCAGATCGCCGTCCCCGCACCAACGAGCGCCGTCATGTCGCGATCAAGCCCCATCAAACGTCCCACGACAAGCGCCGCAAGGAACGCTGCCGCGAGCGTAAAGACCATCACATAGAGGGACTGCTCACCCACCTCCACAACGTGAAAGAGATTCATCTCAAAGCCGAGCAGGATGATCGCATACTGGAGAATCTTCTTGCCCGTAAAGCGGATGCCGCTCTCCGTCTTCTCCGGACGCCGCTTCTTCGCGAACAGCATCCCGAGCAGAATGCCGAACACGGGTCCGCCCACGATGGGGAAATACAGCCCCAGCACGTAGGCCGGCACGGCAAACAGCATCGCATAGAGGATACCGTCCATGTACTCTCGTTTCATCGAAATCCTTCTTTCAAAACGCGCCTGCGGGATCATCCCCTACGCAAACAGCTCTGCCCACTCCGCCTCGCGAAAGCCCACCAAGACACGGTCCTTCGTGATGAGGAGCGGCCGCTTCACGAGCATCCCGTCCGAGGCGAGCGCGGCGTACTGCTGCTCCTCCGACATCTCCGGCAGCGTATCCTTCAGCCCGCGGTCGCGGTAGATCATCCCGCTCGTATTGAAGAACCGCTTCAGCGGCAGTCCGCTCTTCTTGTGCCACGCACGCAGCTCCTCTGCCGTCGGGTTCTGTGTCTTAATGTCGCGCATCGGTGCCGCACAGCCGTGCGCACGCAGGAATTTCTCCGCCTTTTGACACGTCGAACACTTCGGGTAGCCGATAAAAAGAACTTCCGTATCTGCCATATTGTTTCCTCCAGTTCCATTGACGAAATAACATATATCTTTATTCAGGAATCACTGATAAACTCAGCCACGCCATCTTGACGCATCTTTTTGCCTGCACTTCGGCAGAAAATCCTCCACAGAGCCCCTCTCTGCGTCCGGTTTTCCGCCTCGTACGGACAAAAAATCTGCGCCAATCCGAGGGACTTCATTTTATCAGTGGTTCCTTTATTATATCGTTACAAAAAAATTTTTCAATTTTTTCTTTTTGACCTATTGACTTTTTGACTTTTAGCAGTATAATAACAATCGAAAGGTGATTGAAGCACCTTCCCAATAAAGATATTCACATGGCTGAGGCGAATACCAAACAGCGCATCAGCCAACAAAAAAACCTAAGGAGTTGATCATCATGTTTGGACTTGTACCTTTTGGCGGACATCGCGGGCTTACCTCACGTGAGCATAATACCCCGTTTGATCTCTTCGACGCCATGCGCGATTCCTTCTTCGACAGCAGCTTCCCCGCAGCGAACTGGGGGGCATCCTCATTCAAGGTGGACTGCTGAATTTGCCATTTCTTTACCACGTCCGAAGCAGCCCCGCCGCTGGCGTACGCTCGAATCCGATGTACCCAAACTCGGAACATTCCGGCGCGTCAACGTTGCGCACCCAGACCAGCGCTTCGCCAATCCCGATATCGCGCATATCTACTCGCCACTCGTTTTCGTAGTCGCTGACGTAGAAATACGAGTCCAGAACACCAAACTCTGTGTAACTGCGGATAACGTGGTAAACGACGCTATTGTTATCCTGCTCCCACTCACGGAGAATCTGCAAATCCTCATCCTCAACCCAGTACAAACCGCCGAATGGCGGCTGGCTGAAGTTGATGAGCCCCTGCTTCTCAAACTGCTCAATGGCATCCGGGTGCAGCCGCATCGCTTTCATGCGATGGATGGCCTCCTGAATCATGCGCTCTTTACTGATCTTCATGCTATACCCCTTTCACAAACTCATCGATGCAAGCAGCCAGCTGTTCCGGCGTAACGGGGATATACCGCTTCCAATACAAATCTGTCCAGTGCCCCTTACGGAAAATCATGCACTCCGTAATTTCTGCCGGAGGCACTGCACAAAGCGACGCATAATATTTCTTACCGTTGCGTGTGAAATTGCATTTGTATCCACGCGTCCGTTCGTTATACTCGATTGAATAACGCATCCTCATCATCCTCCTCAATCGGTTCTCCCATCTCGATTTCGTACAGCGTCAAGAGAAAATCGTTGCCATAGTGCGCGCGGAGGTCTTCGAGTTCCTGCCGATCGCGATAGCCGTAGTCAAGAAGTTCGACATACGCCCGCTTCTCCAAATCATTAAGATCGCTGGGAACATCGTAGAAATCACTCAGGACATCTTCGTAATACCCCGAATAGCTCCAATCTTTGATCGTCGCAAGCTTTTCTTTCTCAACGTACTCGTACCGGGGAAACTCCGCACCCGTACTCTCACGAACAATCTCAATCACCTTCTCAACGACGCGCTCAAGTTCTGGAACAACGATGAACTCGTGTTCCGTGTGCGCGTTGTAGTACCCCGATGAGAGGTTCACGGCTGCGACGCCCAGCTCCGGTGCGATATGACAAATGTCACTAAACGACCCAAGGGCGGTTTTGAAGCCTTTGCTGTTGATGTAAGCCTCAAAATCTGCGTTGTCGCAATCGTAGAACACTGCGTCGTCAGAGCCGCGCCGATCGATCTCTATGATGCACTTGAGCTTTTTCAGCCCCTTCGGGAGATATTTTTTTGTCTCGAAATCATCCGCGAATGCACCCGCCCCGAGGCATCCAACCTCCTCATCACAGGTGAAGAGAAGCCAAGGCTTTACTTCAACACTTTCATACGCTTTGAGGATGGCATACACACCGCAGCGATCATCGCCACCAATGCCTTCCGGGGACATCCAGACCGTTTTGTCACGATTCTTGCAGATGGTCTTGACCGATGTCTTGTGCACCGTGTCAAGATGTGCCACCAGCATAATTGGCGCTTCACCTTTCACGAGAATATAGTCTCCATACGAACTCACGCAGGTTCTGTAAAACCGCTTCTTCAAGCGATTGAACAGCTTTTTCTGGGTTGGGTAAATTACATTTTCAAGCGTGACCATAATTCACATCCTCCACTCTGGCACAGTTTTCGCAAACATCGTCCTCGTTCAAGGAATCTTCGTAGTACAGCTGACCGCACTCTTTACAAGGGCGATAACAATTATCCGCGCAATCTTGACAGATCCGTACTGTGTATCCTCCCCTGCAAATTGCCATAATCAGGTTATCGGTGCGGTACCATTCCCCACACTCGTCGCAGGTATCGTAATATTCATCTCGACAATCCGGACAAAGATCCATGCCGTCCAAATACACCATTGAGTCATTCTCGCACATGCTTCCACATTCATCACAGCGCGTGTAGTATTCGTCGAGACAGCTTTCACAGACATACTGTGCGTGCCCGCGCCGATCCAGAACTTCATACGTCTGACTGCACGGACTCCCACAGCAATCGCATGTTTCACTGTCCGTGCAGTCTTCACAGAACACGCCGTGTGTTGTCTCGCAGGCACATGAAATACACAGCCCGCACTCGCCCACCGGGAATTCCTCGTAATCATCCGCGTGGTCGCTTCTGACGGAGATCTTTGCATTAAAATCTTCGTGAACCCAATCGGGATATCCGCCAAAATCGTCGCCTGCCGAGATAGTAATGCGGTTCTCTTCGCTCACATATTTTCGTGTTTTCCAGAGATTGGCCGCATCTTCAAGATCAGAGATCTCGCGCTGAATGAGATCACGATAGACCGCTGATTCCTCCTGCGCGCCTTGTGTACCTCCACTTGTGTTATAAAGTCGGCTCTGAAGAAGAACCCCGTTGCCCGGTTTATACATAAACACTTGCCGCGTCGTCTTGCGGTTGTTGAGCGTTTCCGGATTATTGGGATCCGCCACTGTAAACGCAATAAACGACACCTTATCACGCGCATATCCGGAACAACCACTGTTGTACGAATACTCCGTTGAGTTGAGCGAGTGACAGCTTGTGAGGGTATTTCCACGCTCATCCCACTTTGGGTTGCTCATTGTGAGAAAGTGTGCCGGATTCAGTGAGACAAACAACTTGAAGTTGATGCGCTTGGCGCTCATTTCATCCGCGATCTTCGCAAAAGTCCGCTGGAAATCACTTCCCGCCGTCTCATCTGCGAGCCCGAGATGCTGACAAAGCGCTTTGAAGATGCGGCTTTTCTTTTTGCCCGGGGCGTAAGCCTTCGGCGCGAGTGCTTTGATTGCGTTGATGTAGTCCTGCATCCACGCGTCCGTGTCTTTCGCAGCGAAAAAGCATTTCGCCTTTTCAACATCATCGTGGTTGTCGAAGGTTCTCGCGGGATCCAGAATCTCCGATGCAAGATTATGAATCACTTCCGGGTCCGGGTCGTGCGTTCGTGTTCCGTTGATAACCAGTGCGTCAAGCTCCTCATCCCAAGCAGGTGACTGCCGGAAAAGCTCGCGAAGTTCGCGCTTCGCCTCAACGCTGTCTTTCGCCAGCCGCGTAACGAATCGATCGCACATTGCGTGCATAATGTCATCCTGCCGTGTGTGCCGTGCATAATCTTTAATCGCCTGCCGAATGTTCTTTTCCAGCGAGACGACCTTTTCTTCATCCGTCATGACGTTCTCCTTTCAGCATTCCATCGTTGATGTAGTTAGCGAAGATCCAGTTTCGGCAGCGACGCTGTCGATCTGTAAAATATCCGTGCTGCGGATGTGGAACATAGTTCTGAAAGCGTATCTCGCGCGCATCTGTGATACGAAGGCGAATATTCTGATCGTCAATTTGAATTACTTCGCCCGGCGCAGGAATAAACGCGACATGCGTATTCCGGCTGTAATCGTATCCCGCGCTGAGACCGCAGAGATAATAAGCTTTCGCGAGCGGATCCGGCGAGATTTCCATATCGATATGCGCGTACATTTTATGTAGCGTTCCGTAATAGACGTTGTTGAATCGCTTGCCGATAAAGCACTGCGCACAGCATTCGTAGATATTCACAGCATGGATCTCGCGCAGCCAAAAGAACTCATGGTATCGTTTTACTTCAAGTGTCATGTGCATGGGTTGTCCTCCTCTGAGGCGCCGCCTGAAAAGGCGGCGCCTTTTTATGTCTTACGCAGCCTGTTTTTTACGCCGCGACTTCTTGGCCGGAATGAACTTCGTGACTTTCTCACCGGGCGCCCACGAAAGGTCAATCTTGAACGCCTTCGTATCGCCCATTTTCTCAATCCGGCAGGACCATTTTGAGGTCTCAATGCTGATGTCCTCATTCGGTTTCGCGAGCAGTTCATCATTCACGGCCGTTTCGACAAGTTCAACAACCTTTTGGGCATTCGCGGCACCGAGGTATCGCGCCATCCAAAATGCTGCGAGCTTGTAATTACGGACGGTGAATACCGCCTCCGCCTTGCAGCGCTTCGCGCCGATCGCGATGTCCATAACGTTTTCTTTCGCGTCATAGTTGCCCTGTCCGGGCTCGTGAATCTTGACCCAGCGGGTCTGCTTCAGTTCCAACATGATTTTGTCCTCCTTTGACAAATTCAGCTTGCCACCGACATGGATTGATAAGCTAAATGCTGACGCTATGAAGGCGCGTGTCGCTCTTTGGTGCGATGCAGATCGTCGCATCAATTTCGACCCGAAGAATGCGCCGACCATCGGCGAAATTCTCGAAGCGCTCAATCCCGACAAAAACAACTGAATCGTATAGGAGGACAAAATGTTAGAAATCAAAGTAACCATCAACGCCCCCGAACTCGTAAACGCTATTCACGCACTCGCGCAGTCGATGCAGGGACGTTCACCCTCTACCGAGACCCCCGCACCAAAGGTTGATTCTATTCCCGTGCCTGAACCTGCCGTTCCGGTTGCAGCAGCTCCAACGTATACCGTGGAGAAGATTATGGCCGCAGGATCAACTCTGATGGATGCGGGCAAAATCAACGACCTGATGAACCTGCTTCACAAGTTCGGGGTGCAAGCGGTTATGGATCTGAAGCCGGAACAGCTTGGGGCATTCGCAACTGAGATGCGTGCACTCGGGGCGGCGATATGAGTGCGCACGCTCTGCTGTCACCGTCAAGTGCACATCGCTGGCTGAATTGCCCGCGAGCACCTCGCCTTGAAGCGACGCTCCCCGATCGCTCGACAGTGTATTCCAAGGAAGGCACCCTAGCGCATAGCGTTTGTGAGATCAGTGCAAAAAATCACTTTGGACAAGCGACAAATGCCAGCTATAAAGCGGCACTCAAACGCTACCAAAAGAACGAGCTGTGGGACCCGGAGATGTTAAGCACTGCTGAAATCTACGTCGAACATCTTGCGAGCAGAGCGATGAGCTTTCAACATCAGCCGGTCGTCGCTTTTGAAACGCGCGTAGACATCACGAGCTACGTACCTGATGCTTTCGGACGCTGCGACTGCATTATGTTCAGCGGCGATACGCTCATCATCACTGACTATAAGCACGGCAAAGGCGAACCGGTAGATGCCGAGGAAAACCCACAGTTGATGCTTTATGCACTCGGTGCATTGAAACTGTATCGCCCATTTTTTGGCGACAGCATCCTGAACGTAATGATCTGCATCGATCAGCCGCGCATAGACTCTTACCAAACATGGACGATATCGACAGCGGACCTCCTTGCGTGGGGTGAAAGCATAAAGCCAAAAGCACAAATGGCCTACGCTGGCTTCGGCGAATTCAAGGCGGGCTCATGGTGCAGGTTTTGTCGGGCAAATGGCCAATGTTCAGCGCAAGCAGAACAACAGCTCTCTGCCTTAGATGACTTCAAAGATTCTGTGGATCACCCAGATGAGCTGTTGTCACCGGAGCGAATGAGTGAAGCTCTGAAAAAAGGTGAAACACTCATCGCGTGGTATAACTCTCTCAAAGAAAAAGCCCTTGAGACGATTCTTGCGGGAACTCCGATTCCAAACTTTAAGCTGGTTGAGGGTAAAAGCTCTCGCGAATGGAGCGATCAGGATAAAGCGCTTGAAACGCTCGAAAAGAACGGAGTCGACCGTGCGATTATCTATGACACTGCTCCGAAATCTTTATCTCAGCTCGAAAAGCTGATTGGCAAAAAGAAATTCGGTGAGCTTGTCGGAGATTTCGTTGTAAAGCCACAAGGCAAACCCACACTCGCGTCATCAAGCGACCGAAGAAAAACGTTCAACAGTGCAGTGTCAGATTTCAAAGATGTAACAGGAGGACAAGAAAATGTATAACAACATTCCGACGCGCGTTCTTACCGGTGAGGTTCGCCTCTCGTATTGCAATCTCGTTACGCCGAATACAAATAGCAAAGACCCGAATGCTGTACCAAAGTATTCCGTAACGCTGCTGATTCCAAAGACGGACACCGCTGTAAAATCCAACATTGATGCCAGCATCGAAGCCGCCGCAGTTGCTGCACAGGCAAAGATCTGGGGCGGCGTTCGACCACCGGTCATGCCCACCCCTGTCCACGATGGTGATGGCGTCCGCGATAACGGCACGCCGTTTGGTGATGAATGCAAAGGCTGTTGGGTTATCACAGCAAGCTCAAAAAACAAGCCGCAGGTAGTCAGCCAAAACGACATCCATACTGAGCTTCTTCCGCAGGACATTTACAGCGGCATGTACGCTCGCGTAACAATCAATTTCTTCGGCTACAATAGAGCCGGCCGGCGCGGCGTCGGGTGTGGCCTCGGAAACGTCATGAAAACACGCGACGGTGAAGTTCTCGGAGGGTTCGTATCAGCCGCATCTGATTTCGCAGAAATCGGTCAGACAGTTGTGCCCACAAATCCGATGGGCGTAACGGCGCAGCCGGCAGTCAATCCACTCACGGGACAGCCTCTTTTCTAAATAAAAGCTGATACCAAAAGGGCGTGGTTGTGGAACTTCCACGACCGCGCCCTTTTTAGCATTTGGCGTTAGGAGGCTACATGAAACAACTATCCATAGACCTTGAAACATACAGTAGCGCCCCGATTGATAAAAGCGGTGCTTTCAAGTACATCCAGAGCCCCGATTTCGAGATTCTACTGTTCGCATACTCCGTCGACGGGTCACCCGTCGAAGTGATTGACCTTGCTTGCGGTGAAACAATTCCGGATCACATTACCAAGGCGATCACCGATGGGCGGTATATCAAGCGCGCATACAATGCTGCTTTTGAATGGAACTGCCTGTCAAAATACTTCGGCACCCAACTCCCCGCAGACCAGTGGCGCGACACAATGCTCCACGGATTATACTGCGGATTCACAGCTGGATTGGACGCAACAGGAAAAGCTCTCGGACTGCCAGCCGAAAAACAGAAACTCACAATCGGGAAGGCGCTCATCCGCTATTTCTGCGTCCCCTGCAAAGCGTCAAAAACGAACGGCGGACGAACACGCAATTACCCAAAACACGATCCCGCGAAATGGAATCTGTTCAAAGAATATTGCCGCGGTGACGTTGTGACAGAGATGGAAATTGCACGTCGTTTGTCGAAGTTCCCAGTCCCTGATGATATCGAAGCACAGTGGCGTATTGATCTTGCAATCAATACACGCGGTGTGGCTGTTGATATGGATCTAGTTCAAGGCGCCCTTGAGATAGCAGCTAAAACACAGACGGATCTCGTAAAAGAGGCACAGGACATTTCGGGGCTATCTAACCCGAATAGCGTTGCGCAGCTCACAAAATGGCTAGAAGATACGCAGCACCAAATGGTCCCCGATCTGCGCAAAGACACGGTAGCTATTCTTCTTGAAAAGAAAGATTTAAGCCCTGATACACGCAGAATGCTTGAAATCCGACAAGAGCTCGGAAAAACAAGCACAAAGAAGTACAACGCGATCGAAGCGGCTGTTTGCGACGATGGCCGCGTACACGGACTCCTACAATTTTATGGAGCCAATCGGACTGGACGCTGGGCGGGACGTCTCGTACAAGTACAAAATCTGCCACGCACGTATATCAATCTTCTGCCACAAGCACGAGATGCCATCAAAAAGCGCAAAAGCAGCTTGCTAAAACTGATGTATGGCTCTGTTCCGGACACTCTGTCACAGCTGATCCGAACAGCATTTATTGCGGCTCCGGGAAATGTGCTGGTGGATGCAGACTTCTCCTCCATCGAAGCAAGGGTTATTTCTTGGCTCGCGGGAGAAACGTGGCGTCTGGATGTTTTTCGCACACACGGAAAGATATACGAAGCGTCAGCCAGCCAGATGTTCGGTGTACCAATCGAACGTATCACAAAAGGAAATCCCGAATACAGCCTGCGCCAGCGAGGAAAGGTTGCTGAACTTGCCCTCGGTTATCAGGGAGGAAAAGGTGCTCTCGTCGCAATGGGCGCATTGAATATGGGGATTCCAGAAGATGATCTGCCTGATATCGTATCGCGCTGGCGCGAAAGCAATCGGCGCATCGTTGACCTGTGGTACACTCTTGAAAAAGCGGCGATCACAACCATTCATACGGGACAGCAGATCGGCGTAAAAGGCCTCATATTCTCAAGAGAGTTTGATCTTGAAAATGATCTTGATTTTATGTCGATCACTTTGCCGAGCGGTCGGAAGCTCTATTATGCAAAACCCGATCTTACCACGAATCAGTGGGGCAACCCGTCTATTCAGTATTATGGCGTGGATCAGCAGACAAAGCAGTGGACACCACTGGAAACATACGGAGGAAAGCTTGTCGAAAACATCGTTCAAGCGATCTCCCGCGACTGCCTTGCAATCGCTATCAACACTCTTGAAGCCGCTGGATTTCCAGTTGTTTTCCATGTTCATGATGAAGTGGTTATCGACTGCCCAAAGGAGAAGGCTGATCTCGACAAAGTTATTCGCTTAATGACACTTCCTATTCCGTGGGCAAAAGGACTCCCCCTCAATGCCGACGGGTGGGTCGGGGACTTCTTCAGAAAGGACTGATGATGAATGCTTGAAAACATAGAGTTTATTGCTGAGGCTCTTGATGAAGGTGAACTTCTTTGCCAGCTTGCTGAGGAATGCAACGAACTTGCAAAAGCAGCGTTGAAACTGCGCCGTGCACGTACGCAGATAAATCCAACACCCATAACCATTCAACAAGCCGAGCAAAACATCACGGAAGAAATCGCCGATGTTTGGCTGGTACTATCAGTGCTCGGTCGCGACCGAGCATCATGGGCTACGATGCTTTTCAAATCAGAGCGCTGGTGTAAGCGCCTAAAGGAGCTTGGGAGATGATGCGATATGACCGCGAAATAATCATCTCCGTGGGCACCAGCCGAAAAAGCACCAGCTGGCAACCCCTGACGCTTATGCTCTCAGAGTTCTACAAGAAGCTCGAAGTACCAAGTCGATCAACAGAAAAGCTGAGCGAATATCTCGCGCTCAGTAAATCAGAGCAGAATGATCGCAAAGACATCGGTGGCTTTGTTGCCGGTGCACTCTCGGGACCACGCCGCAAAGCAGATGCAGTACAAACCCGCGAACTCATAGCGCTGGATCTCGACAACGTTCCGCCCGGAGGAACGGATGATGTTCTCAAACGCATACAAGCACTAGGCTGCGGATATTGCGCATATTCTACGCGCAAGCACGCGCCTTCCGCGCCGCGGCTACGTGTACTGTTTCCGTTTGATCGACCGGCTACCGCAGACGAATACGAACCCGTTGCCCGCTTTATCGCGGATAAGATCGGATTGGAGCTTGTCGACCCGACGACATTTGAAGCCTCACGCCTCATGTACTGGCCGTCCTGTTGTAGTGACAGTCAGTGGGTATTCAAATACGTGGACGGGCCGATGCTCTCCATCGATGGGCTGTTGAAGGCTTTCGATGAGAAGTTCGGAGATTGGCACACCGTAGCGAATTGGCCGCAGGTTCCCGGTGCTGAAAACGTGTTCCGGGGACTGGCTACAAGGCAAACGGATCCGCTCAGCAAAGCAGGAATCATAGGCGCGTTCTGCCGTGCGTATGACATTCAAGGGGCGATGGACACGTTTTTACCCGGAGTTTATATTCCGGTTGAGTCAAATCGTTACACCTATTCAGGCGGAAGCACAACTGGCGGCGCGGTGATCTATGACAACGGGGTGTTCCTTTATTCGCATCACTCCACAGACCCATGCAGCGGCCGTTTGGTAAACGCTTTTGACATGGTGCGACTTCATAAATTTGGAGATCGTGACGATGCGGCAACACCGAACACTCCGGCAAATCGACTGCCATCATACACGGCGATGTGCGAACTCGCGGTAGCAGATACAAAGGTGTCGCGTCAACTGGCGAAGGAACGTGCCGAATCAGCGATCAGTGATTTCAGTCAGATCACTGATGAGGCGTCGGAGGGCGAAAACTTCGATTGGACAACCGAGCTAGAGCTTAATTCCAAATCCGGCGACCTTAAAGCAACAATCGACAACATTTGGATCATCCTTGAAAATGACCCAAATTTACGCGGCAAATTCGCACTGAACGAATTTGCCGGTCGCGGCGAAGTGCTGGGAGACCTTCCTTGGAGTTCTTTCAAAAAGCGCCGTGCGTGGTCGGACAACGACAACCACGGTCTGTACTGGTACTTCGAGAAGGTCTATAAGATCACAGGTAATGGGAAGATTGACGGTGCACTTTCCTTGCATTCAGACCGGCACAAGTTTAACGACGTCAAAGACTTTCTTCTATCTCTGCACTGGGATGGTGTTCCGCGACTGGATACGCTTTTCATCGATTACCTCGGCGCAACTGACTCGCCGTATGTGCGAGCGGTTACACGAAAAGCATTCACGGCAGCCGTTGCACGAGCGATGGATCCCGGATGTAAATATGACACAATGCTGGTTTTGTCCGGACCACAAGGCATCGGTAAATCCACACTCTTGGACAAGATGAGCAAGGGCTGGTTCAATGACAGCATCCGCACATTTGAAGGTAAGGAAGCGAGCGAGCTGATACAAGGCGTTTGGCTTGTTGAGATCAGCGAGCTGGAAGCGTTTCGTTCCACCGATGTTGGGCGTATTAAACAGTTTCTCTCTCTACGCAGCGACCGCTATCGCGCAGCATACGGCAGGCACGTAAAAGAAATTCCACGCGGCTGCATATTCTTCGGAACGACAAACGTAAGAGAATATTTGCGTGACCGCACCGGTGGACGTAGATTCTGGCCTGTCGATACGGGGCTCATAAAAGTCACTAAAAATGTGTGGCGAGACCTCGACAACGAACTCGATCAAGTGTGGGCGGAGGCCTTTATGCGGTGGAAGCTCGGTGAGACGCTCCATATCATTGGCAGCCTCGAAGAAGTAGCGAAGAAAGAGCAAGAAGCACACAGAGAGGTAAACAGCCTTGAAGGCGTTATCGCCGATTTCCTCGACCGGCCAATACCGGAGAACTGGGCAACATTACCCTTGGCAAAACGATTGATGTTCCTCAACGGCGAAACAAATGGCGCGGAAACATCGCTGGTCCAGCGCGAAAGGGTCTGTGCACTCGAAATCTGGTGTGAAGTAATGCTGCGCGGATGCGGTGACATGCGCCGAACAGACGCAGCTGAAATCAACGACATTCTGAACTCTATGCCGGGGTGGGAACGATCTGAAGGATCACTTCGATTCGGATATTGCGGGAAGCAAAGGGGGTTTGTGCGAAAATGTTAGGCTTCTATGATTGCGTTGCGATTTGTGCCGTCGCATACATCGGACTCATCGTGGTTCTCTGTATCTCGGATGTTGTTGAAGATGTGTGGAAAAACAAGAAATAAGGTGGAACATTCTCCGGAACATTCCCAGCGAAAAGCTCATTTTAGGCGCGATATTCAAACTTTAGGCGGGAAAAGAAAGCGGAACAAAATCTGGAATGTTCCACCCAATGTTCCACCCAATGTTCCGGGCTAAACCCTTGATATTACTGGATTTCTATACTAAGTGGAACAACGGAACAAAAATTACTATAGAGTGGTCTAAACAGGCGGATTAGGCGTATTAAAAGACATATAGAGAACTGTTATTAAAATCGCATACGCCTAATCCGCCTGTTTGTGCCTGTGTATACGCGCGTGCGCGCGCGAGAATGTTCCACCTCTTGCCCCATTACTTACACCATGATATAATGTCATTGGAGGTGGTGAGACATGGCGCAGACCAAAGCACACGCAGATGCATCGAATCGATACAACAAAAAAGCGTATGATCGGTTGCATGTATCGCTACGCAAAGACGCTGAGCTGAATGGTGAATATGTTCGGGCGTATGCACAAGCCCGGGGCGAAAGCACAAACGCCTTTATCGTTCGGGCGATCAGGGAAGCGATTCAAAGAGACGAGCACTGAGGTGCTCGTTTTTTAATACCATCAGGAATTTTTTAGGAAAAAAATTCAAAAAGTGTATTGACAAAAGCCGTACACCATGTTATAATGAACATGAATTAAAGGAAAGCAGGAACACCGTGAGGAGGGTGAGCATGAAGAAAGATCCTGCGCGTGTAACAGTCCCGCATCGGGACAACCAGCCGAACTGGTATTGCGTTGCAACAAAGTTCGGCGCGGATGGTAAGATCGAAAGCGAGATCGTTGCAGATGAAACGACGAAGCTTCCGATCGCCATCGAGATTCCAGACAAGCCGCTTGATGCGGTGTATGAGACGGCAAGCGCCACAATCTACTACACCTATCACGACAGCTATGAGGAAGCCCATCGCCAAATGGAGCAGTCCATGTCAATGGTCTCACCTGCCTGTTCTGAAATCATACGTACTTTCTCCAAGCGTTGTTATTCGCCGATAGACGCCATTTTTGAGGCTCTCTTGCAGTATCTTTTCGTCTTCGCGAATAGGCGGCATGGAGGCTTTTGCCTTCGCGGCAAGCTCCTCTGCGATTGTTTCTAAAACCGCTCGGATAGAGTTCATCTATCCATCTCCCCCGTCATCTGCAAGCAGTTCCTCTATTGTGCAGCCGTATAGCTTTGCAAGAGCTGGCAACTTGTCGGCACGGGGTTTTGCGACTCCGCGTTCCCACTTACTCACAGACGACTCTTTAACGCCCAGCAGTTTTGCCACTTCGCGCTGTGTGGGAATCGCCCCACGTAAACGTCTTTCGCGCATTATATTCATATACACACCCCCCTTGAACGCGCTTTCCTTTCTTTACACTCCTATTATAGCACTTTTAGTCGTATATTGCAACTATAAGTATATAATTTTTCTTAAAAATTTATTGACGCCTTGAATGTTATTCAATATAATGAACTTACAAGAAAGGTGGTGCCCGTCATGAAAGACTTCGGAGCGCGGTTGAAAGCACTGCGGCGACAAGCTGATATTACTCAGAGCGAACTCGCCGATGTTCTGGGTGTTGTTGCATCTGCCGTCGGGAAGTATGAACGTATGCCCAATACCTACCCTAGCATCGAGGTTCTTATAAAGATCGCCGATTTCTTTCATACAAGCACAGACTATTTGTTGCGCGGTATTGATGTTGGTTCTGCTATTACGAATCACGTTGGCGGCGACATGATGAACAGTACCGTTGCACAGGCTCATTTGGGGGATATATATCTGAACAACAAACCTGTTACGCCAGAAGGCACAGAACTATTGCAGGTCTATAATTCTCTTAGTGGCCGAGATCGCTTAAAGTTATTAAACTTTGCCTTGTCGCTAGAGGAGGGCGAAAAATGAACCTGACGCTTGATATAAAAGAGCCGTGTAATTTCTTTTGGCTGCGCGGAATTCGCCGAGTGAGGATAGATCGGTGCTGCGCAAAATGTTTTATTGGCGATGCCTTTCACGAAATATATGAGAAAACGCACTTCGCAAAGAAAGCGCATATCGAGTTCGATATCCCTCACGATGATACGATCAAAGCCTATTATCTGTGCGGGCTGAGCCGGGGATTCATTTATGCGAATAACACTCACGTTGCTTTTAACCCGTGCACAGGTAAGAATATAGTAAAGGACACCGCACTGATACACCTTGAGATTACTGATGCACGCGAAATCCATTTCCAGAATTACACGCCGCACCCGGATGGAGAATATACCGAAGAGCAGCGCTCTTGCCGAAACTGGATATTTGCGAACTACTTCCTTGATGGGATGCCGCTGTGAAGCGCGTGGCGCTTTATGTTAGAGTCTCGACGCAAGAACAGGCGCAGGAAGGATACTCCGTCGGAGAGCAAAAAGATCGCTTGCTTAGTTTTTGCAAAGCGCATGACTGGGCCATCGCAGATCTCTATGTCGATGGCGGATATTCTGGGAGTAATTTAGATCGTCCCGCTATGCAGAAGTTGATGTCTGAAACTGATAAGTTTGATGTCGTTCTTGTGTATAAACTGGATCGACTGTCTCGTTCGCAACGAGATACGTTGCATCTTATTGAAGACATATTTTTACCAAACAACGTGGATTTTGTGTCAATGCAGGAGAGTTTTGATACCTCTACACCGTTTGGCAAAGCGATGATTGGCTTACTCGCTGTGTTTGCGCAGCTTGAGCGGGAGCAGATAAAAGAACGCACACGCATGGGTCGTATGGCGCGTGCAAAATTAGGATTGTTTCATGGCGGGGGATTCATACCTGTCGGCTATAATTGTGTAGAAGGAAAGCTAGTTCCAGATCCTTACGAGGCAGAACAAGTTCGTTTAATTTTTCAGTGGTTTCTTTCAGGACTGTCTCTTTTTGCTATACGAAAGCGTTTAATTGAAGGTGGTTATACAAATAAGCACCGTAGCTATTCATCGTATACAGCTGTTCGAAACGTCCTTGAAAATCCGCTTTATACGGGGCAGATCCATTTCCGCGACGTAGTTGTAGAAAATGCCCACGAAGCTATTATCAGTGTTGAGGACTTCCAGATGGCGCAAGCACTTAGAAAAAAGCAGCGCGAAAAAGTAACATCCACGCCATTTCGATCAAAGTATTTACTTACTGGGCTAATATTTTGCGGTGTCTGCGGTGCTCGCTTTTGCAAACGCCATCGATACTATACGTGTTATTCTGTGGCTAAAACAATGCCAAAGATGATAAGGGATCCAAATTGTAAGAATGACCGGTGGGAAGTTAGCGCCCTTGACGCGGCTGTGGAGAAAGAGGTGAGACGAGTTTTGATGAAACCAGCTCTGGCGAAAAGCATTTCAGTAAAACAAAAACAGCAGGGCCGCAAAAAAGAGAGCGCGTCAATAGAGAAGCGCATTCATGAAATCGATCGACAGATTGGCAAACTTATGGGGCTTTATCAAACCGATGAAATTCCTGTTGATGTATTGCGCGATAACATCAGTAAGCTCTATAACGAGAAAACAAACCTCCAAGCAAGAACAAATGAAAAGCCTAAGACAGACACAATGCCCTTTGATCTGGCACAGCATCTCCTGTCGGACGCAGCTCAAGTTTGGGATTTTGCAGATCTTGAGCAAAAACGCAGAATTTTACAGAGCCTTATAAAACGCATAGTATTGACAGGAGATAAATTCAGTATCGAGTGGAGTTTCGCATAAAAAAAGAGGGAGAATACCGATTCTCCCTCTTTTTTTTTATGTGTATGATTTGTTATGCCTTGATCGTCGGCGTCAGCGACTTGTCGAGCACGAGGTGCACAAGCCACACGCCGCCCTGCATCACCGCAGGGAGGACGACGGCATCGCGCCAGTAGCACCAGCCGTGCTCATCCTTCGCCTGCTCCTTGATCTGCGTCACGAACTTATCGACCGCCTGCTCGATGGCGGGGATGCACTCAGCGAGGATCGTGCGCGTCACACGCTGCTTGACCTCCTCGGTCACCTGATCGACGTTGATCTCCTTGACGATTGCGTCTCTGATGTCTGTCCACTTGCTCATGATAGAATCTCCTTTCAGTTGTTCGGCGTTCCGCCGTTATCCTTCCAAAAATTACGGTACCAGTTTGCCTTGCCGCGCAGCACATCACCGCCGCGCGTGCCATCCTCTGCCCACGGGTTGTAGCAGGGGCTCTCCTCTGTACCGAGATACTCAAGGTCCCAGCGCTCGCAACCGTTTTTGGGGCCGTAGGGCTCGTGTGCATATACGCCGTCCTCGTTGTCCGCCGCCTCACCATGTGTCAGGACGCGCTGCTTGTCGATGGTCAGCCAGAGGCCGTTACAGAGTGCGGCGATTGCCTGCGCCATGCCGTCGATCTGTAGAGGCGTCGGAGATTCCTGCCCAAGATCATCGGCCGTTGCACCGAGGCAACCGAGGATGCTGACGCTGACGCTCCCACTGTTGCGCTTCCATGTTGCGGCGAGCACATCATCCAGCTCGCCATCTCCGATGACGTAGATCTCGCCGTCCTTGTCAATCTGGACATGATAATCATCCCAGAATTGACCGTAGTGCCCCGCCGACCAATGCAGGTACACTTTCGTTTCGCGGCCAATATATTCGGCGGCCGCTTGAATGTTCTCCCGGTATTCTCCCGCGAGTGCCTCAAGTTCTGCCGGCGTCACCCTCCGCATCGCGCTCCTGCTCAATACGTGTGCCATTATTTTTGCTCTCCTTTCTTCTCATCCTTCTCATTTTTCAGCTGTTCCAACGTGTCCCGCAACTTCTTCGGGACAGGCACGCCGGAGTTCGCGGCGTTCTCAACAATCGAGAGCCCCTCGTTGCCGATGAAGAACCAGATCACAAGCACCCGCGCTGCCTCGCCACCCGTGAGATCGGAGATAAAATGTGCGAGGGCGATGATGGAGAGGATGAGCACTTTCTTGCAAATCCCTCGAAAGCCGACCTTGCTACTCCATCCGCCAAGGTTTGGATTGACCTTCGCCGCCAGCATCCCCGTTACATAGTCCAGTCCCATGAGTACCAGAAGCGCTTCCATTGCCTTATCCCATCCGCAAAGGTATGCAATCAATCCGCCTGCTACTGCTGTCATGCTTCCTGCCTCCACCTCCGTCCCTGTCGGCGCGCAGTCTGCGAGCCACGTCAAAATACCTTGCACGAGCATCACTCCTTTCTGAGCAATCAAAAAGCCGTCATGAGGACGTGGCGGCTTATGTTATCCTACGCACGCTCTGCGAGATATGCTGCCACATCTGCCTGATAGATCTCAGGGACAACCTTCTGCCCCTCCTGTTTGTCCTCCTCGGAGATTGCCCATTTTCCAGAGCGGACGAGGAGCGCGTAGACAGGAATCATATAACTCCATTTCTTCATTTCTTATCACCCCCTTTCTGTGCATCGACAAGTGCGGCAACCTGCTCGGAGAGTTCTGCAACCGCCTCGGCTATGGCAAGTCGCTCCGGGTCTATATATGGTTCAGTAGATTCATCATTTGTAGGCTCAGTTGGCTTTTTCTCAATTCCCCCTTTAGTGAGACGTATTTCAGAAATATCATAAACCCGTTCACTTTTTACTGCCATTTCACCTCGCGTTGCCAAATCTTCTGTGTTAGGTGCAAAATCACAGGAACTAACGCATTCCCCTGATTTGTTAAAAATGTAATACATATCACTTCACCCCTATAATCATATAGTTAACAGTGCCTTTGTTACCGCGTTGATACGTCCAACAAGTCACAACACGATGCTCGTCAGTATGACAGGTAATCGTATCATCATCGTCCACTTGTTTGGTGCGTACACTTACAATCCACTTACACTGGTCCTCTGTATATCCATCCGGTAACGGAATTGTTTCTCCCCCCGCTACGGTTCCGGTCAGTATAGCTATCTTTAGAGCCCTTTCAGACGCCTTTGCGTCTGCCTCCGCGACCGCCTGTGCCACGAATTCCGTGCTCGCAATCTGATCGGTGCTCGTCCCCTTGCTCGCTGTCGGCACTGTCGGTGTGCCTGTAAGTGCAGGCGATGCGATTGGGGCTTTGTCGTCAAGGATTCGACGGATGTCTGCGTGTGCATCAGGAGCTTTGTTATGCGCATCAACGGTGGCTTCATACGCATCCTTCACCGTCCATTCGGCTGTGCCGTCAGCATAGGTGTCTCCTAATTTTGCTCCGTGTAGATTCAGCAATACGCCCGATGTTGTCCCTGCTTTTGTGCAAACCAATCGCCACGATGGGTGCGCGGAAAGTTGGATGTCGAACACTTTATCATTTAGAAAATACTCCATATTCCGCCTTACAAGTCCTGCTGCTTTTTCGAGGATCTCTGTCGTGACGAGCCCTTGAGGATCAACAATCGGCTCTATTTTCGATGCCTGCGAAATGTCTACGTTCAGCGCGTAGGTGATTGTACTATTGAGCACGGTATCCTGTGCCGCAATATAGTCTGGCCGGTCGTCAAGTGCGATCATGTAGAGGATTTCCCCGAGGTCTGGGTCCTCTGCAAAAAGCCCCCACTCCCGCGCACGAAACCCCGCCGAAACAGCGGTGTTTGTGACAACGCCAGTAAACTTGCAGAGCGTTCCAAGCCGCTCGATTCCAGTAATACCGAATGCGATCTTCGCGCCCATAAGGTCGTTGAGATCAGCAGCTTCTGCGGTTGTCTCCATTCCGTCACCGAGCTTGAACCGCGTCATTTTCAGTTTTGCGCCTGCCTCAACTTTAAGCTGCAAGTCCCGCCCGCGATTGGTCAGGATTCCGCTCGTCCAGTTTGCCATTTCCATTCCTCCTAGATTTCATAATGTACTACCATGTATGGCGCAACATTAACACGCAGACTGATTCCAACCTGCGTATCTTTTCCTCGTTCAGGATAGATGTCATAGGTGCTCTGCGTATTTGTTACCGTACCGATATAAAGCACTGCGGATGCCGTTCCTCCTGATGATGCTTCGGGCATCAGCGTATAATCTGAGCGCTGTTGTGGGCACGCCCCGATGAACAAAATGCCCGTCGCCCTATTCGACACGTTCGCGGTCATTTGCAGATGGGACGGCTTTCGTCGATACAGCCCCCAGAACATCTCGCGCCGCTTTTCCTGCGAATTCGTTCCTGCTACAGTGACGGTAAATATGCCCGCACCCGTTGTCTCGTCCACATCGATGTCAAGCCCATAGGATTCCTTCACCCACTGCTCAATGGCTCCCGGGCTGATTGGGCGTTTCTGTGGCTTTCGTCTGCGCAGCTGTTCACGTCGTTCCTCTAGCGTCATAGAGTAGTCATGCTGGATGCTGTACTTATCTTCCTGATAGTCGATGCCCCACGTAACGGTCTGTGTAAATACCTGTTCAGGCAATTCGGCGAGGCGCCCCCAGATGGTATCCATTTCCTCGCCCATGACCTGATAGAGCCACTTCATGACGTAGGCGTTTGCATAGATCGGCGAAACACGCGAGAGCATCCGTTTTCCTGTCGGCGATATGGGGAACTTATCCAGATCAATCATAGGTTTCCACCTCGATTGTTCCCGTCACGGGATATTCGTCCTCGTGGAAGATAATGTTCTCCACGCCGCCATTGACGCGGAACTCCTTGAAATCAGCAACCCCTTCCACTTCATCCGCGAGAACCGCCGCCGTTTTCACATAACGTACGAGCTTCGTCTTGTCCTGCTCACTCTCGATGCTGACGTAGTACCGCAAGAGTGCCGCCTTGAAATTCGCCTTGATCTTCTCCACCGATGTATTCGCCTTGAGCTTCAGGCGGAATTTGTAGTTGACAGTGATTGGTGTCGGTGCCGCAACCAAGAAATCCATGACGCCGACGGGTGCAAGACGTTCTAGGCTTTTTCGTTCGTTCAACGAATCAGCACCCCAAATGTGCCTAAATACATTCTTCACGATCTGCTCGTTTGCCGGAAGCCCGTTCGCGTCGATGACAACGATTTTTACGCTGTTCGGTCCGTTGTATGTCGAAATAACGGTGACAGAGCCAACGCCCGGGACTTCTTTTGCCCATCGCGCATAGTCGGCGTTATTGCCAACATAGCTCACGGCGTTTCCCGCATTCACATCGTCAATACGCTGTCTCAGCGATTCATCGCTCTCAGCAGGTGTACCGCCCGTCATTGCATCTCGATTCGTCACTTTGCGAATGCCCTGCATCGGGCTGAGCATGATCGTCACAGTGTCGTTGTCTACGTTGCTCCTTGTTCCATCTTCCTGCGCTTGTACGTGGATGTCCACTGTGCCGCTCGGAGGGATTTTTGCCGTTTCCAATGTTTCAAAACAGATTGCTGCGGAGCTTCCTGACGATGGCACGGCAAAAACAAAGCCTTGCGGAATTATGATTCCCGACTTTCCCTCCACCGTAACAGCGCCATACGCTCTGTTCGCCGCACGTCGCGTCAAGCCCGCTTCATGTGCATGGAGATCGAGCCACCGTCCATCCGCCCACATTGGGAACATGATTTGCAGAACACGGATAAAATGGAACTGAAGCATTTCCGCGCATTCCAGTGCGGTGGGATAGGTCAAATCCCACGCAAAACCGCCCTCGGTCTTATCAATATCCAAAGGAAGGTTGCGCATCATTCGTTCCTCAATGCCCCGTGCGCCTGTGTTCTTGAGCCAGTCCGGCGGCTCAAATGGTATGATTGCCAAATGTCTCCCTCCCTCTAGTAAGTCACTGTAAGCGTATCCTCGTCCCACTCGTGCCCTTTGACTACGAAGGAGACTTGTAGGCTGTCCGCCCCGTTCCACGAGAACTGAAAGTTCTTTACGTACTCCGTCTCAGGGTTTACCATAAGCGCCTCGGTGATTGTGCGCTGGATTGCCGACTCAACCGCCGCGATGTCATTCTCCTCCTTTGCCGCACGCACAATCTCAACGCCGGTCTTGTCGGAATAGGCGAGCTTTGTTCCACGCTCTGTAGCACATTGTTTCAAGCACCACTGGCAAAATGCCTCGCGTCCTTCCGCAAGGACAAAGCGATTCGCACCGTCACGGAGGAAGTCGCCCGCCTCGTAGTCGAAAGAGAAACTCTGTTTATAACTTCTCTTCTTCGGGCGTTCATTGTCCGCCACTACGGCAGGAAGATTGAACGTTGGATATAAACTCTGTCCCACGTCTACCTCCTATCCTGCAACAATATCGCCACGATAGACGAGATCAACCACAACTGCCTCATCCTGCACCCATGCAACAAGCACCTTGTCGCCGGGGCGAATCCAATACATTTTCTCAGGAAGTCGCACATCATGCACATGGCTTCCACCGAATCCTGCACTGGGATGATCGTGTGCACCGTCATTGTAGGTCTGTGTCAATGGCACACCGGGGTCATACGTGACGCATCGGCACACCGAGTATTCGCTCTTTGGGATAGGGAGAGGAAACGTGTTCGTTTTCAGGCTGTAGTTTTCCGTGATAATCCCAAAATCGAGTACAAGCGGTGCGTCGCTCTTCTGCTCTGCAATCCCAGATATGATATTCGCCAGTGCATTTGCGCCCGGGTTTCCGCGCTTGCTCATTCCGTCTCACCTCCCGTGGATTCATCCGTTTCATTGGCGTCTGTCTCAATGCCGCTGAGTCCGTTGTCTGTCTCCGTCTCTTTGTTCTTTTCCTTATCCTCGTCAATGTCGAGGGTCATCTTCTGATCGTCCGCATTATGGCGCACGCTCTTGACGAAGAAGTAGCCGAGCACAGTGCCAGCTCGTACGCGGATACGGTCGCCCTTACGCAGGAACGGCAGGTCTGGCGCAACAAGCGTCGTCTTGCGCTTGAGCGCACCTCGCTCACGGAGAAGTTGATTCGCCGCATCCGTCGCCTGTTCGAGCGTCTTGCTGCTCTCCCGCTCTACGATTGCCTGACGAACCCCGTATTCCATCTTCCCGTCAACAGTCGCTTCAACGGATTGGTGCCCTTCCTTGTCTGACTTACCGACAATGATGACACGCGTCACGATGCTGCCACTGTCGAAGGAATCCTTCGCACTGACCGTATTGTCGCTCTCATCAAAATGGTAGATGTCCTCGTTTGCGCCGCGTGCGATGATCTCCACCTTTCCTTCCCTCGCACGGGCGAAGAAGATTCCGCCGTTCTTCTGCTTTACGTCGTTGAAAATTTTCTGCAACATATCGCAGATATGGCTTTTCTTGAACACCATCTTGTTGTGCGTGATGTCGGGTCCCTTGTAGTCATAAGGAACACCCCATTTGTCGAGGATCTGCGTTATCATCGTTTTGGTCGTCACACCATCTACGAAGTAGGCGTAATCCTCATTCTTTCGGAGCGGGTGCATCTCATCATAGGCTTCGATATCGAGCGTACTATCTCCATTGGTGTAGGTCGGCGACCACTTTTCCACCGTTCCGCGCACCATCTCTTTTTGCTCCGCGCCGATGGTCGCATAGACGAACATCGGTGTTCCCGGCTGGATGAGCTGAGAGACGCGCTTCCCGTTATAGATGGTATTGTAAACCTTCAAACTGATGCGTACTGAAAGTTCTTTCTCGCCCTCCTCCCACCCGAGATTTGTTGTGATGCTCGTGATGTCAATCTGCTCTCCGTCGGGAGAAATGCAGATGACCCGATAGACAATATCCTTGATGCTAATCATGCACATCCTCCTATGCAGGGAGCTTGAGTTTCGTCCCTGCTTTCAGTGCATCCGCATCCGCCACCTTATCCCTGTTCATGGCGTAGATTTCCGCCCACCGTGCACCGTCACCGAGTTTCTGTTCGGCGACGCTCCACAGTGTCTGCCCCGCCGTGCTGACAGAGGATGTTTCAGGCGGGAGGGATGCCCGCGTGCTGAGTTCCGGGATGCCGCTCTTTTGCTGTGCGGCTTTTTCCGCATCCGCCTCCTTGACGGTCTTGATATATAGGTCCTCCGCCGCGATGAGCGCGATGCTGTACTTTGCATCCCCCGCCCCGCCCTCGAACGAGTAGTCGAAGGAGTCAATATACACATCCATGTTGACGGAGGTCTGCGTGATAAGAAGATGCAGCTTGTTCCCTGCATCCTTCCACCGCTGAATTCGCCCGATGATCTCATTCGGCTCTTGCCAGTGCTGCGACTTGATGAACGACGCTTCTGTCCGACCTTCTCCGGGAAAGACCGCCTCCCACAAAACAGCGGAGAGCCGTTTCCCTTTCGGTACTTTGACCTCTCCGCGTTCAATGATGTTATAGCTTTGAAATTGTGCCGCTTCCTTGACGCTGATCTTCTCCGGCACCCACGAAAGAGCGATGCGCTCCCCTGTCCCGTGGTTCGTCAGGTAAACGTCAGCGACAGTCATGCCGCCGAGCATCCCGACCGCGAGTGACCGCCAGATGCCCGATAGTCCCGAACTCGCGAGCCCGCGCAGGACGGATGTCTTGATGCTGTGCCCGCGCAGAATATTGCCGACGATGGCATTTGTATTCAGCCTCATGCTGTCACCCCGCATTCATCACAGGCTGATTGCCGAATATGGAGGCGACCTTGCTTGCCAACTGTCCTCCAATGTCATCCGCGATGTCCTCAAGGTTTTCGCGAATCGCTTGTACGACTGCCTGTGCGTCCCCAGAGCCGCCCGAAATGGTGATTGGTATACTTATCCCTCCCATGTCAATAGAAACGCTCTGAGAGCCGCTTCCCGTCGCCAGAGACGTATTCACGGGTACGGTGTTCCCGTCGTCACCGCCAGAAATGGCATCGTCGATTCCGTCGCCGAAATCAACGCCCATCATCGTGGCAGTGCGCTCTAGGAGGTCGAGCCCTCGGTTGCGGTCGCCAAGCGGGATGACCGCCTCTGGACCATTCTCAGCGACAAGCCCCCGATGCGGGGCGAAGAAGATACCGCCAGCCGCATGAGCCGCCTCGCTTCCGCCGCTTCCTTGCAGTCCCGTAATCTCCGCGCCCTTGCGTCGGAGCGCATCGAACTTCTCTTTCACGGGGTTGATGACGTTCTTGTCGAACCAGTCGGCAATCCCGCCAAAAAGCTCCGTGACCGTATTGTACGCCGATTGAAATGCGTCCGTAATCGCGGTGCGAACGGAACCCACAGCCGACGAAATCGGCTGCCATACCGTCGTATCGAACCATCCCGCGACCGCATCCCATACGGCACAAACACTATCCCATGCCGTGATAATGGTCTCCCGTATCACATCCCATGCGGCACTCGCAAGGTCGGAAATCGGCTGCCATACGGAACTGAGGAACCAGTCTCCCGCTGGGGCGAAGAATTCACAGATCGTATCCCATGCAGCGGATATGCTTTCTTTTATCCCGTCCCATGCCGCTTGTGCCGTGTCACGGATGCTCTGCCATACCTCAGAAGCGAATGCTTTGCCTTCATCCCAGTATGGCTTTATCTCCTCCCATACAGTTGCGCCAAGGCCAACGATGACGTTGATCGTGTCCTCCACGCGTTCACGTACGGGAGAAAGAGCATCGCCGATGTAGCCCTTGAACGCGCTCCACTGTGTACCAACGTACGAAGATGCACTGCTGGCCGCGCTGCCGATCTGCGACCACGCGTCGGATGCGCCCGATTTGATACTGCTCCATGTCGTGCTTGCCGCTTCGCTGATTTCCGCGAATTGCTTGCCGATGGATTCGCCGAGCATACTTCCGCCGATGGCACCGCCAATTCCGCCGATAACGCCGCCGATGGCAGCACCGGGCGCAGCACCAACGCCGCCAAAGAGAGCGCCGATGCCTCCGCCGATGGCCGCCCCCGCTTTTGCGCCCGCAAACCCACCTGCCAGAGCACCGCCCGTACTGCCGACGGACGCCCCCATGCGGTTGGTGTTTTCGCGTTCGACTTCCTTAACGTGCGAGAGTGGCACGTCTCCGTTATCAAAGGCGTTTTGTGCCTCCGCAAGAGACTGTTGGTTCTCTTGATGGATGTTATACGCCTCATACGCACCAAGCCCCAAGCCGACAACAGCAGCGGCGCGTCCGAGTATCCCACCGAAACGGGCGCGTCCCTTCGGCGCAGATGCCTTGCCACCGCCTTTACTGCCGCCGACTTCAGGCACTGCCGCCCCGGAGCCGCCGTTTACCACAACGGACTGCGCATGGACGACCATGCTCTTGACACCGGGCAGGCCGCCTTCCGCAGCAGATGAACCGCCACCACCACCCGACGATGCGTCCTTGATAAACCGCCCCGCTTTCTTTGCGAGGCTGGCGATTTTATAGAGCGCACCTGCCAGAACGCCGCCCGCTAGAATTGAACCGATGCCGTCCAGTTCGAGGAATTTGTTCTTCAGCTGCGTAAGAATATCAAGTGCAAGCCGTCCGACATCGGAGATGTCGAAACCATCCTTCATGTATTCCGTCAGGCGCTCAATGTCTTTCGTTACTCCACTGACGAAGCTGCGCAGTCCTTCTGCACCCTTGCCCTCCATGATGGAGAGCTGGAATGTCTCCCACGCGCCGCCGAGCTGTTCCATATCACCCGCGAGGTTGTCCATACGGGTTTCTGCCATTTTTCGCGCCGCGCCATCCGCATTGGCGATCGCTTCCGTCAGTTTTTCATAGTCGCTTGCCGACGCGTTGACGAGGAGCTGGATGGTTTTCATGCCGTCTACGCCCGCGAGGTCGTAGGCGTATTTCATCTTTTCTTCCTGTGACAATCCAGCAAAAGCCTCACGCAGATTGCCGATCATGTCCCGCAGAGGACGCGCTTTCCCTGCGCTGTCGAACATACTGATACCGAGTTCATCCATCGCGGCTTTTGCCTGTTTGGTCGGACTGGATAAGCCATTGAACACGGCGGTGAGTCCGGTTCCTGCCTTTTCGCCCTTGATACCGCTGTTGGCAAGGATACCGATCGCAACAGACACATCCTCAATGCTGTACCCGAGTGACCCCGCGAGAGGTGCGACGTACTTAAACGTCTCACCCATCATGCTGACGTTCGTATTCGAGTTCGACGATGCCGCCGCGAGTACGTCGGCAAAATGCCCCGAATCCGCCGCTTGCAATCCAAACGCCGTAAGCGCGTCAGTCACGATGTCTGAGACACGGCCCAAGTCCTCACCCGACGCGGCGGCGAGGTCCATGATGCCGCTGATGCCCGAAATCATTTCGCCTGACTTCCAGCCTGCCATCGCCATGTACTCGAACGCTTTGCCCGCATCCGAGGCAGAGAACGACGTGGATGCGCCCATCTCTTTCGCCTTTTCCGTCAGTGCGTCAAGCTCTGTGCCTGTTGCCCCCGAGATTGCGGCGACGGTGCTCATCTGCGCCTGAAAGTCTTTGTATGTCTTGATGGTGTCGTAGATGCCGTAGCCGATACCGGCACCCGCGAGCATTTGTCCGCCCATCCCTGTGACGGATTGCACCGCACCGTTCACTGCGCCGCTTGCCTTTGCCACAACAGTATTTTTTGCCGCAATCGTCACCATCCACGCCTTGCTTGTGAGCGCCGTAAGACGTGCCTGCGCTTCGCGCACCTTGATTGCTGTACGGTCTATGGCACTGATCGTCGCATTATAGGTGCGCCCTGCCAAACTGCGTAACGTATCACGCGCCTTGCCGCTGGCGGGCGTTATGCGGTCAATGGCACGGAGCACGACTTCGTAATCCGCTTTTGCGAATGCGTTGAGCCGTGCCTGAGTCTTTTCGATGCTCTTTTCAAACCCGCTCAGCTTTTTCTTCGCGCGGTCGAGTCCCGGGCTTACGTTGTCCTTTGTCTCCACAACAATGTCGATGACGTGTTCAGCGGCCATGCCGGCACCTCCTTTCTACTGTCACTCTCTGTTTTCTGCCTCAATTTGAGCCCGCACGCTTGCACGAATGAACATCCGCACAAGCGAGGGCTTCTTTGCATACTCATCCGGCGTGATATGCAGCCTCTGCAAGATATGATGCAGAAGCGTCAAATTCCCGCCGGAGAGTATCAGTTTTTTGTCGTCTCCTCCAACTCGGTATTGTCAAAGCCGGAGATGGCATCGAGCTGTTCGAGGATCTTGTCCTTCTCTCCCGACTTCAAGATCTTATCAATCGCATCAATGCCCGACGCGACATTCAGAGCCTCCCACATCTGCTTGTTGTCCCAGAGTTTCGCACGATCCTCGGGGATGGTCGCCTCATAGATGAGCTGGGAACGGTAGCGCACGGAGTTCGTCGTCTCAGGGACTTTCACACCGATGCGCCGATTGCGCACGTACTTCGTGTTCTTCGTACGGCAGCGTTCGTATTCCTCTTCGGAAAGCGGGCGCATACGGAAGGTGAACATAACGACTTTCTTGCGAATGATACGGACTTCGTACGTCTCATCCTTGCCGTTCTGGTAGTTCGCCGCCGCGAGGAGCGCGTGGAGAATGTCGCCCTCAAACTCCTTCAGCTCCTCTTCGGACGCGGCCTTGTCCTCTGCGACCTCCTCCACCGGGTCAGTAATATCCAGCAGTTTTTCATCTGTTTTTACAGACATACAAATCCTCCTTTATGTCAGTAGCTGAGCAGGTTTTGAAGCTCTGGCGGGCGGTTGACGAACATACTCCACTGGCGTTTGATGAGGTCACCGACGGAGATGTTCTGAAGATCGACGTTTCCGCTCGGCACACAGTCGCGATAGATCATGCGCTCCTCGCTTCCATTGCGCCCCTTGAGAACTCCCTGAAATGTCCACATCGTCCCCTGTCCGCTATGGAGCATATTAAAGAGTTCCTGAATGAACGCGTTGTCCTCAACCACAACCTCGGTGAAGTTGAGCGACACGCTGTAGCTCTGGAACGCCTCATGTTCCTGCGCGTCGCCGAGCGGCTGGTACTTCGCATTCGTCACGTTGAGCTGTACTTGATACGTTTCCGTTGTTGCAAGAATGATGCCGCTCTCGTTGAAAAACAGGCCATCCTTCCCCGTGAACACACGGCGTGCATCAACGGGTCCTCTGGGATTCCACATTGATTATTCCCCCTTCTGTTCGGTGTGCTCCGGCGCAAAGCGGAACTGATATGTGAGATAAATCTTCTCGGCGCTGTCGATGTCGTCAATGGCGAGCTTGAACCACGCCGAATCCCCTTCGGCAGGATTGCCGGGATCCTCGTACACCGTCGAGCCCGCGAGCAGTTTCTTTTCAGCGACCATCGTGTTGATGACCTTCTGCGCCGCAGCCATGATGGTCTGCCGCCCGTCGGTATCGTTGTTGACGTTGCCGACCAGCTTCTCGCAGGTGCTGTCCACGCGGTCCATGAGCTCGAAGCGCGTTTTTGTGCGGCGGATCTTCTTCCAGCCCTCATCCATCGTGGCATCGGGAGTAACCAGTGTATTGATGGCACTGTCCACCCACACTTGATCGCTATCATTGCGCGTGAGCACAAAACAGCCCTTCGTCTCTGCTTTGATGATTTCGCCGTTCGTCAGCGGCTCAATGAGACTGACGGCGTTTGCGATGACATTGTGCGTGATGCTTGTATTCGCCTCAAACGCAGCAATCATGCCGCCGATACGCGCCGCCGCGCGCCATCCGTCATACTTCGTTCCGTCGCTCCCTGTCCAACCGTTCAGCACATAGACGATCTTCTCGTCGTTGAACGACGCCGCATGTGTCATGCGCTCGGTCAGCCCCTGTGTGCTCTTTCCCGCAAGACAGACCATGCCGAGATGCCCCGTTTGATAGCTCTGCACGACGAAGTTCTGCAAGAGCAGCTGCACCGCACTGTCATCGGTATCCGCGACAATACAGTTCCATTTGCACCGTTCAAGGATGTCTGTCCCCTTCTCATAGGATGCCGTCTTGACCGTCGGATTCTTTCCGCCTGTCATTTCCTGCTGTGTAACCGCCGCCAGAGGGCCCTGAATGCCGCCGACTGCCGTTGCCTTGAAGTTACGGCTCTGCGCCATCGCTGCTACCAGATTCTCTGGCTCTTTCGCCCCCGGCGCGAAGGAGAACTGCTCAAAGACTTCCGTCCCATCGTAGATAATGACCTGCCGATTGTCTGTAATGAGATTCGTCCGTACCGATACCCTGAACGCCCGTGCGCCGGGGTGACGTGCAACAATCCTCACCGCTGTAGTTGCGGGTTCTGCCGCATTCTTCAATTCGATGCTTGATGCCGCGCCGTCGTCACCACCGATACGGACGGCGCGCACCGTTGTTGCGCCGCCTTTGAACGCCTCCTTGACAGCTGCGACAGTGTCGGCCGTACCGAAATAGTCTGCGATGCTGTTCTGCATCGTGACATCCATATCGAACAACTCGTTGAGAGGTCCCCAATCCGCCTGAAAGAGAACTGCCGCTACGCCATTTGTCGCGCCAACGGTCTCAACGCCGCCGCCGTTTTCACGGCGATAGTAAACACCGGGGCGAACCTTTTTCTCACCAATGCTGAAAATACCGCTCATTCCTCAGTCACCCACTTTCTTGTTCCGAAACTTCATCACGATCTCCCGTGCTTCCGCCTTCGTTGCTTTCTCTTTGCCCGCATAGCGGAATGCCGCCAGTACGGAGTAGCCTCGCACGTCGTCACCGAACATATCGGGACGCCGCGCGAATTCCTCCGCAGCGTAGATCTCCTCCGTGGCGGGATTTGTTTTCGCCGCCTGAGTTGGTTTTGTTTCCTGTTCAGCCATTTGCTGTCCTCCTTATCTAAAACTCGTTGTATGGATGCCGTGCGCGTACACACTGCGTCTGAGCAGCCCGTACTGTACGCTGATGCGCAGCTGCCCCGTGAGTTCATCTCCCGCCGCATCCCCTCTGATCTGCTTGATGAACATCGGTGATTCGTCAAGCATGGTGATCTCTCCCGTAAATGCGAGAGGCTGCAAGAACTGTTCAACCCATTCAATGCGGTCATGCAAAGACGGGGCGAAGAGATGAACAACGATCTCCGAGTTCATCCACACAACAGCATTCGTCTCGCGGTCAACTGACGCGCCGCTCCTGCTGAAATAGATTGCAGGATGCTCCCTCGTCGGCTCATAAATGCCGGACAGCCGTGTCCTGCCAATCACGGCGAACTTCCCACACCATGTTTCGACATAACTGCACATCGCCGCAATCGGGTCTGGGTCACACGTCTCAAGAAGCGGATATTCATAGATATCAAACGTCAGTGTCATGCCGACAACAAGCGGCTCACGATCACCGGCAGCCTCCTTGAACACCTGTGTATCCTTCCATTTTGCGGAAAAGGTTTCTCCATCCTCCGGTGTGAAGAATACGCCTGCGAGGGATTTGCGCACCAACGGCTCGATATCCTCGGGCGGCGTCCCCGTCGTCGTGCACATGATGTCCACGGAGAGCACCTTGCGGCGATCCCGTGCAGGGTCAGAGAAGGTGTCCGCCAGAAACACGATACGCGGGTACTGTGCATCCCCCCATGCCTCATCTTTGTCGTCAGGTGCCTCCTGAAAGAAGATGGACGGCAGTCCGCCGAAAGTGGCAAGCTTTTCCGAGAGAAGATTATTCGCGAGGAGACGTTTTCGCACCAGCGCTTCAACCGTAGCCATTTGTCATCTCCACTTTCTCGACAGCTGTTAAATCATGACTGCAAGCAAGCGACCATTCGCCGCCCTTCACTTCCTGCGCACGGACGGTAAAGTACCGTGTTGCGCGATGAATCTGCGGTAAATAGATACATTGCAGTCTTTCTTCGTCAATATAAACAGCAATTCCGTTTATATCATCTTTCCATGTGCGGTGCCGCGCCCGCACAAAGTCTCCGACAGCAATTTTCGTGAGATCGAATGCGGGGGACTCCTTCGTAAGAATGAGCGCCATCACCTCACCTCCTCAAAGATGCGAACAATCTCAGGTTTTGCCTGATCGATGATCCGCTGACGAAAGGGACGCGCTTTCATGCGAGCCGTGCCGTTTTCAAGGATGGATGCGTAGGGTATGTCACTCTTGATACGACAAACAATCCGCACGCCCTTTCCACTCCCTTCGGCGAGGACAAATCTTCGCCAGTTGCGGCGCAGATTGCCCGTATCGGGTGCGGGTGCTGCGCCCGGCGCGGATGCCGTATGTACGCCCTTCGCCCCGCGTCGGTAGACACGCCCGGTACCATCCTGCCCGAGCACGTCATACGCCGCTCCCTGCATGGCATTGACAGCGCGGAACGCACGCGACCGCGCCTGTTGGTTGAGGCTCTGCACTTCATCGTGAACCTCCGCCTCCAACGCGCGAATGGCTTCATTCACACTACTCAACACGGTCACTCCTTTCCTCGACGTAGTAAATTGTGAAAATGCCAAGCATGGATGCGTTATCTACGCCGCATACATAGAAATACCGCCCGCCATGCACCAGTCGGTCCCCCTCTTTTGCGGCGGGTTCGCCGTAATGCTGGACGACGGTATGAGTCACAGGATGCTGCAAGGCTTTCCACCGCAGGATCTCTGATGTCTTTGCATCAGAGAGAACGCCGCGCACGACGCTGAACGTCGGTTGAAACACCGCCTTTGCGCGTCCGTTGTCCATTGTTTTCAGAGACTTGCGCTCGACAACGAACTGATGAAATAGGCTTCCCGGTCTTAGGTACATAACGACCGCCCCCGCCCCGTCCTGTTGTCGTGCATTCCCTCGAAGAAATACGGCGGACGATGCTGCGTGCCCGGAAGTTCCGGCAGAGAGCAGCTGATCGACAACTCCTTTTTCAGTTCCTCATAGAGGGATTTCCACTGTGCGTATCGCTGACTAAGCGACCATTGAACGGGACCGGAGCGCGTATCCACCTCGGGCGCAAAGCGATAGAGGATGCTCTTTATCAGCTCGAACTTCGCACGCCGCCATGACTGGGGGAATGCTGCAATAACTGCTGTGATCTCCTCATCCGTAAGAAGAGCCGTCTTATCCGGCTCCTCAACGAGAACGTCACCAAGTTCAAACCGCATCTGGTTCAATCCGCCGTCAGCAAGAAGCGCTCCGTCATAGGTGAATGATCTTGTCATAGCTCACTCAGCCTTACGCCGACCGCGCTGCTTTGGCTGCTCCTCGGGCGTAGCAACACCATCTTCTATCCCCCAATTCTCTAACTCGTGAGGGTCATCAAACTCCTTGATAGTGAATGTTCCAGTGACAACGCCCATTTGACGTAGTGCTTCAGCCTTATTCGGATGAATTTTTACATCCGGAATCGTATCTCCGATCAAATAGTCCGTGCCGCCGAAGCGGCACGGTTTCAGTGCAACAAAAACCATGATAGAAAACCTCCCGTCAGTCGACGCAGTTCTTGAGGAACACCGCGAGATCATCGCTTGTCTTCTTCATGTCCGTCGCAATCAGGCCTTCGATGAACTCTGTGTGATCGGCGGGCGAGCCTTCAAACTGACTCGTTGCGGTGTACTGACCGTTCCCGAGCATATCCCATGCAAAGATATAGCCCGCCGACGGCTCGTCGATCTGCGGCGTGTCCGTCGTGTAGCAGAGGAGAGCCGCCTTGCTGTCGCAAATGTAGCGCATATCCTCATCCATACCTGCGGCTGCGGCGTTGTAGGTGGAGTCAAGGACAACGACCTGCTGCACACCGAAAAGCTGCGCGAGCACCTGCTCCGTGACGACGGCGGGGTTTGCTGTCGTGCCCGTGTACTTCACGCGCTCCATGATGAAGTGGTTCGCCTTGAGCTTCGCGAACACGTCCACGCCGAGCGCGAGCTTGTTCGGCTTACGGCGACCGACGCGGCGAATCTCATTGATGAGACCGTCAAACAGCGTTACCGGATCGCAGTTGCTGTCGTCGAACTTGAGGAACTTCTTCTGTGCTGCATTTGCCGCAGCCGCGCCTTCCCACTCGTTCTTCCAGACACCCGCTTTGAAGAAGCTCTGCGCAAAGATGAGATCCTGATGCAGGTTCATCTGTTCTGCGACAAACTTCACCTTTGCGCGGCGCGGGTCTGCCGAACCCGGCGCAGCCGAGCGCGTGTAATCGAGTGCCGAAATCTTGTCGATGCCAACAAGCACCTGATCGACCTTACACGCGTAGGTCTTATCCGTCTGTCCCATGACTGCCGGCGCGACGTGTCCAAACGCGGGCTTGCGCTGCACATTGTCGCGTGCGAGATCACCCTTGCTGAACTCGTAGTAGTAGCTGGACGAAAGCCCGACCGGGCACACAGGGAAAAGCTGACGTGCCGCATACTCTCCCTGCTGGAAATACGCCATACACATATTCGAGAGATATGCGTTCGGCTTCCACGTCCCAGCCGCCTTCATGATTTCAATTTCTTTGACCGAAATTCCCATGTTGATTCCTCCTCTATCAGGACTTCATGAAGCCCGACTTCGTAATCTGAACCTTGACCGTATGCCCCTTCGCAGAACAGTCCTCGAGCGCGAACCCGAGAACGAACTTCCCGGCAGTCGCCTTGACCGCAAGTCCCGTTGCATCCGAGGCAAGCGGATCCCCCGCCGCAAACGCTGCACCACCATTCCATAAACCGATATCCTTGACCTGTACGTTTACATACGTTCCAACCGAAACAACCGCCGAGGTCTCCGCAATCGTAAGCCCCATCGGAATGAGTGTATCGGTGCACGGAACAGCCCCGCCACTCGCAAGCGCCACCGCCGTGAAAGGTCCCGTCTTGATCTCCGTCTTTACGGGCGCGCAGATGGTTGCGCTGTCATTGATAACACTACCGTTAAACATCCTTTATCCTCCTTTACTCGAACTCCGCAATCAGCTCGGGGTTCTCCTGAAACGCCATGTCACGCGCCATGAACACGCTCATCTCAGGGTGCGCCTTGCGAATCTCCTCGACGCGCTTTGCAATGCGTGCCTCTGCATCCGTCGTGCCGCCGTTGCCGTTTGAGCCAATCTCGTTGAACATCCCAGAACGCTTGGCGATGTCGAGCGCCGCATCCAGTGCTGTGATGATCTGCGTGTATGCCTCCTCGCTCGCCGCCTTTGTGCTCTTGAGCACCGGCGCAAGCTCCTCAGGTTTCTTGCCGAGCAGTTCATAGCGCTTGGCAATCTCCATAATCTCCGCGTCTTCCTGCTTCTCCATGCGCTTCTGCACGTTCTCAAGCATCGCCGCGAACTCCGGCATGACATCCTTCAGTACCTCAGCTGCCGACTTCTGTACCGGCGCATCCGTAACAGGTGCAACGGGTGCGGGCGGCACATCTGCCTCCTCGTGTGCTCCGTAGCGCTTCTCGATGTCCTCCATAAACGCCCGCTCCTCAGCGGTCATCTTGCTCTTGTCAATCTTCATTTCTGCATCCTCCTCTGCTTTTCCAACAGGTTCAGTTTCCTCTACGAGAGGCGTTTCATCCTCCCCCAGCGCCGCAATGCGGCTTTTCATGATCTCGATGTCCTCATCGCTCATCTCAATCGGATTCATGTGCTTTTGCACCTCGGCGACGTTGCCGCCGCCCCACTGATTCGCAAACCCCAGTGCAGCGGTGTTAAACTCCGACAAGCTCTGCTTGAGGAGCGCCGTCTTGTCCGTCACAGTGTCATCACGTATGATGGAAATGAGGCTGCACCGCAGTGCATCCATGACGTTCCAAATCTCCTCGCAAACTCTCTGCTGTTTCAGCTCGGAATTTGCCGCACCGAACGTCTTTGCGCCGCCCTCGGACTTTGCCACATCCGCGACTTCTTCCTCCTCCAAGCCGAACCGCTTTGCGATGGCATGGATGAGGTTCTTGATCTTGCTCTCTCCCACTTCCTCACCCCCTTTCGGTGCGTGCTTAAAGAGCGCGATGTGCGCCCTTTGATTTGCCCCCGCATCCACAAAATCCACCTTCGTGATCTTGAGGTCGGTCAACTTTGTCGGCATAGCCTCAGCTCCTTTTTCTCCACGAAAAAGACGCCCATCACTGAGCGCCCAGTCGCTTTTTATACAGTTTCGGGGATCGCCGTCCCCTCAATCGAGAACATCGGGTATTCGCCCGATTTGACCTTCTCCCACACCTCATCATCCGTAACGTAGAATCCAATCCACCATCCCGTTGGCAGTGTGCCGTCAGGAATCCCCATTGCTGTCATCTTCTCTTTCGTGAATACGACGGACTCCACAAGTACGGCGCAATCGCCGCGTTCGTGCATCTCGCCGCCCTCGCGGTATAGCTTTACGAACTCGTAAGCGGCATTCTCAAGTGTTTCGGGGTCGATCACATCCTCGGAGAGATCAACGAGCGTCGCTCCGCTCTCATCCTGTGAAATGCTCGCCCAGCCGAACGCAAGCCGCCTCTCATCGCTTGACTTCTGAATATTGAACCGCCCGTGTACCGTCTGCTCCGTTTGAAACGGTCTCATGCACGCCCCTCCTTGATGCAGGTCGGAATGTGTACGTTCAGACCGAACGTCTGAATCACATCCAGATACCCGCAGTCTTGATAAATTTCCTTTGCCATCTCATCTTTACCAACGCTTGAGATAACGCTTCCCAAATTCTCGAACATCATGGAAAGCCCGATATTATAACTCCCCGATTCACAAAAGGACGCAATCGCAGAGAGCGCGGATAGCTCGCCCGCACGCGCTGTGCTTAGTAGTTTCTCCCACTTTGTCAGATACGTGTTCGACTTCGGCGGAAGGAGTCCCGAAATATCCTGATAGCCCTTTTTGAACTCCTCTACGCTGATACCGCACATCTCAGGTACCGCTCCGCCGCCAGTGAACACCCCCGTAACAAACGCATATCCTAGCGGGTAATTCGTCGGAAAGGGAGGAAGGAGGTTGCTGTGTTCGTAGACCGTTTCACGGTTCGTAAAATCTAAAGCAAATTGATGCAGCGTATACTGAATCGCCGCCGTCAGCTTTTCATCCCCCTGTTTGAAGTAACCTGCAACCGCCTTCCGCACAGGTGCAAAGAGCATTTTGACGCTGCCTGTTCCCGTATAACTTGCTTCCAGTCGGTCAAGAGATTCGAGCACTTCTTTTTCTTGCAGCACGAGGGCCTCCTTTTCTGCATAAGAAAAGCACTCCGCGTATCAGCAAAGTGCTCAATCATTTATTCTGCGTATTTCTTTTCGATTTCAGCGAGCTGCTTTTGGTATTCTTCCGGGGTTATGCGCCCCTTCTCAAGCCGATAGTCTAAAACGGCAATATCATCCTCTTTAGATGGCTTCGCCGGGCCAGCGTCTTCTACACGAAAAGGCGCCCACCAGCGCGGATCGGAAAACAGCTTCTCACTCATTAGAAACCTCCGTCAGTAGAATTTCATACGAGCCATCGTCTTTGCGTTCTATTCGCCTCACGTTGAAGGATGAGCCGCGCGGATAAAGGATTTCTTGCTCGTTCGGGTTGTATCGGGTAATGTCTCGCCCGTGCTTTGAGTGTAGCACGACAAGCTGTACTTGTCCATCCGGATTATGCGGTATATCGGCCGCAGTCATCGATGTGTACGCAGGGTACGTTTTCACCCTTCCAACCTTGTGCTCCTTCAGAAAAGCCTGAACTGCATCATCGTCCGGGAACTGCAAGCTGCGCTGTACGCGCCCCTCGTAGTATGGCATCTTATCCAATCCTGCGTCGATGAGGTTCGCCCACGCCGCTTGATCTTCTGTCAGATCAAGCCCGCGTCTGATTGTATCGTTGAGCGAGAATGCCTCACCGCCAACATACCGGGTGATTGCGTGCTCCTCATCCCACGTCAACGCGCCGTGTTCTGCCTTTGGCCCGCCTGCAGGTTCTGCAATTTCCTTGTACTGAACCACACAGCGGCAGCGAGGATGCGCAGGGGGCGTTTCGTGCATTCCGGGAAAAAGCTCTTTCCCCACGATGTCAAACGAATCATCGAATCCAATCTCCTTCCCGTCCAGTGCGCCGCAGTGTGGACATACGCGTTCAGAGCCAGCCGTACGCCATATCTTGACGCAAGTCCCCATCAACCCATCGCGCATGGCGTTCCGTATGCTCATGTTCTCTCCACGGTTGTAGGCAAAAGCAAGCTCCGTATTGGCGATCATGTCAGCCCGTGCTCGATGCTGCCGCGCCGCATATTTGAGCGCCGCTTCCTGCGCCTTCTTCGCTGCGCTCGCCTCTGTCATGCGTGGATGCGCTTTGAGAAGGCTATCATATACGCTCTGCTGATACCGCGCATTTGCGACAGCGTCACTTTTCGTTAGTCCGATGCAGGGGCGAATGTGTCGCGCAATCTGCGCCGCTGTCCAGTTCTCCTGCTGTCCTTTCCAGAGTATCGTCTTGATCGCCGCGCGGGTTTCTTCTCCAATGCTCGTGACGAGTGCCGCCGTACGGTCACGGATCCAGTTCTGCACTGCTCTATCCGAATCATCCAGAAGCACGCCGCCGAGCTTCTCCTCCCACGCCTTCGCCCCCGCTTTCATCGCCGCCAGATAGATCGGTGCAAGCCGTTCATTGATGAGCCGCGCATAGTCGTCCTGCCACTGAAGAATCTGCTCCTCGTAGCCGT